>ERZ778511.43-NODE-43-length-114796-cov-17.755545_pt1 | contig 114796 bp, 114 predicted proteins | sample MGYA00510347_ERZ778511 | MGnify/ENA primary metagenome ERZ778511 (study PRJEB29527, sample SAMN07138967) | mouse gut metagenome | material: feces | host: mouse | place: China:Nanjing | collected 2016-01-25 ...
ACTTGCATAGGAATCCTTATTTAATGTAAATAGAAGTAGATTTAGATACTGCTGCGTAATTTTCTCTTTACCCTCTGTGGTATATTAGAGTTTGTGGGGTTTGCAGTAGAATCTAACTTTACCGCAAACTTTCTATCCGCTCCTTATAATCTCCACCAAAAATATAGCTACCGGCTACAACAATATCTGCCCCAGCTTTTTTAAGAGATTCTATATTTCTATCACATACCCCGCCATCTACTTCAATGAGGCAATTCGGATTGCGCAACTCTATTTTGTCTTTTAAATTTTTAATTTTATCCAACACATTGGGTATAAACTTCTGTCCGCCAAAGCCGGGATTCACACTCATCAACAAAACCATATCTACAAATTCCAACAAATATTCTATGGAATCCAAATTGGTATGAGGATTCAAAACAATTGCAGGTTTAATGCCATATTCGCGGATTTTCTGTGCCAAGCGATTCGCGTGCTTTTCCTCCTCAATATGAAAGGATAGAAATTCGGGCTTAAAGGGTGCAAAAAGTTCTACAAAAAAACTATTATTTTGCACCATTAAATGAATGTCTAGCGGCTTGCTTGCTGCTTTTGCGACAGAATGCACCACTACAGGACCAAGCGTCAGATTTGGCACAAAATGCCCATCCATTACATCAATATGTATAAAATCACAACCTGCTTCACAGATAGCTTTGATTTCGGATTCTAATTTTCCAAAATCTGCAGAAAGGATACTTGGCGCAACAAGCATTAAATCTCCTTAAATCAAAATAAGCTAAAATTGTAGCAAAAAACTATAAATATTGCCCTAAAATAGCCACCAACATAATAAAATTAGGCTATAATATACAAATTTGTTATTTCGGAGATACAAATGAGGACAAACGCAGAATTAATGCGTGATTTAGAATTGATTTTTGCACGAATTCAAAGTGCGAGTTTGCCGATTTATGAAACCCTCAAACAAAGTTTAGGGGAATATGCACAAAGCACCAATGCAACAGGAGATACACAGCTAAAAGCAGACATTCAAGCCGACACGATTCTGCAAAATACTTTCAAAGACTTAAGAATTGTGCATCAGGTTTGCAGTGAAGAGCAAGAACAAGCAATCAAGCTTCACGATAAAGGCATTTATAGTATTGCCTATGACCCTTTAGATGGCTCTTCCTTAATGGGAGCAAATTTGAGCGTGGGAAGTATTTTTGGAATCTACCATGGAGATTTCCTGCCCCAAAATCTCGTTGCAAGTGCATATATTCTCTATGGTATGGTAGTTGGAATCGGATTTGCCTCTATCCTCAAAGAAGGCGTAGATTACTTTGTCTATAATGGAAAAACATTTGATTTACAAAAATGCTTCAAACTTTCACACAAAGGCAAATTAAATGCAACAGGTGGCACACAGAAAAATTGGAGTCTTTCACATAAGGCAAAGATAGAATCTCTCTTTAACGCTGGTTATCGTTTGCGGTATAGTGGCGGAATGGTTCCTGATTTGCATCATATTTTGGTTAAAGGTGGCGGGATTTTCTCTTATCCTAGCACGAGTGATGCACCACAAGGCAAACTTAGAATGCTTTTTGAAGTTTTTCCTTTCGCCTTTATCTTTGAAAGAGCGGGTGGTGGAGCGGTTTGCATAAGTGAAAATGCGCACAACATAACAGAGGTAAAACGACTTTTGGAATTAACACCAAAACATTTACACGATACAACACCTTGCTTTTTTGGTAGCTTGGAGGAAATAGAATTTGTCAGCAAATGAAATAGAATCTGCACTCAAAGAAATAAAAGACTGCCAAGTAAGCCACAATACGGCAAGCTGTATGTTTTGCAAAAGTGTGGCAGATTGTGCTAAAAAAAATAATTTTGACCAAAAAATGCAAAATAATCTCACGCAACAACTTACTGCGCTTCAATCCTGCCAAGAAAACAAGGGATTCTCTAGTTGTTTAAATTGCGCAGAATTATTAGAATGCTCCGTGCGAAATGGATATGTAGCTGCAGTTTATTTGAGTATGAATAAAGGAAATGGAGGCAGTTTTGAGTTCTAAATTTTATATCACATCGCCAATTTATTATGTCAATGATATTCCCCACATTGGACACGCTTATACAACCATCATTGTGGATACACTTGCGCGTTTTGCTAGACTTAAAGGCAAAGAAGTTTATTGCCTCACAGGCACAGATGAACACGGACAAAAGATTGAACAATCTGCTCAAAAAAAAGGGAAAAGCCCGAAAGAATATGTAGATGAGATTTCGCGAAACTTCAAAAATCTTTGGGACGAATTTGGAATCAGTTACGACCATTTTATCCGCACAACAGATGATTACCACATCAAAACTGCCCAAATGGCTTTTTTAAAAATGTTTGAAAAAGGGGATATTTATAAAGGCAAATATGAGGGACATTATTGCATTTCTTGTGAATCCTTTTTTACAAAATTTCAGCTTATAGGCGAGAATTGCTGCCCAGATTGTGGTAAAGAAACGACTTTGTTGCAAGAGGAAAGCTATTTCTTCAGGCTTAGTGCGTATCAAGAGAGACTTTTAAAGTTTTATGAACACAATCCAAACTTTATCTTGCCAAAATTTCGTCGCAATGAGGTAATTAACTTTGTAAAAGATGGACTAGAGGATTTGTCCATTACGCGCACAACTTTTGATTGGGGCATTAAACTCCCTCAAAACCTCATTCATCAAGACCACAACAATGCAAAACATGTGATGTATGTATGGCTAGATGCACTGATAAACTATCTAAGCGCACTCGGATTCTATAATGATTTGGAGGATAGAAGAGATTTCTGGGCGGCAAATTATCACATCGTAGGAAAAGACATTTTGCGATTCCACGCAATTTATTGGATTGCGTTTTTAATGAGCCTAGATTTACCTCTACCACACCATATCGCAGCACATGGCTGGTGGACTAAAGAGGGTGCAAAGATGAGCAAAAGTGTCGGCAATGTTGTCAATCCAAAAGAAGTGGTAGAGGCTTATGGATTGGATTGTTTCCGATATTTTGTCTTGCGCGAAGTACCTTTTGGACAAGATGGGGATTTTTCGCAAAAATCTCTAATGGAGCGAATCAACTCGGATTTAAGCAATGATTTAGGCAATCTACTCAATCGCCTTTTGGGAATGAGTGCAAAATACTTTAATAATGCTTTACAAGTAGATTTGGAAAATCTCAAAAAGCATTATAGCACAGAGTTTTCTCAAATCAATAAAGTCTTAAAAAGCCTAGAAACCTATATGGAAGAAGTGCAGACCAATCGTTACCTAGAAGAAATCTGGACACTCTTTAGTTTAGGAAATGGAATCATCGCAAAAAAAGAGCCATGGAATCTCATTAAAGAGGGCAAAAACGAGGAAGTAGCGGAGTTGCTCATATTCCTTGCTAATCTGTTAATCAAATCCGCACTTTGTCTTTCTCCCTTTATACCAAAGAGTGCCGAATCTATCCTTAGTGTCTTTGGGCTAAAAGCAGAATCACGAAATTATAAGAAGTTTGTCCTTGAGAATGGATTGTTACCACAAATCCAACTTTGTGCGATTCCTGCATTATTCCCAAAAGTAGAAAATATCTTACTAGAAGAAAAAGAAACTAAAAACTCGCAGAATCCCACTACAAATACTCCATTAGAAATCACCAATCCGATTTTAAAAGAGGATTTTTTCAAAATAGAAATCAAAGTAGGCACAATTTTGAGCGCAGAGGAGCTGCCCAAAAGCGAAAAACTTTTAAAACTTCAAGTGGATTTAGGCGAAGCAAGAGCGCGTCAGATTCTAGCAGGCATCAAAGCCCATTATACACCACAAAGCCTCATAGGCAAACAAGTATGCGTGCTTGCCAATCTTAAACCTGCAAAATTAATGGGTGAATTAAGTGAGGGAATGATTCTTGCTGCCAAAGATGAGAAAGGATTAACGCTGATTACTCCGCAAAATCTTAAGAAAAATGGAAGTTCAATCAGCTAATAGGAGTGCGCAATGAAAAGAAAGGAAATGCAAATTAGTGTCAATGAAATAGTAGAAATTGCCTTTGGAACTTTATTGAATCAACCAAGCATTTCTTTTTTTAATCAAATCTGTGATGAAGTCAATGAAATCAAACAAGGAGATTTATTCGTAGCAAATCATCTTAAAAAATCTCCTCAAGAAGTCCAAAAAGAGATTGAAGAAGCTGTGCAAAGAGGTGCATTTGGGATTCTCTTTAGTGGTAATATTGCAATGAGCGACCCTGAGGTTGCTTGGATTAGTGTGGAAGATTTAGAACAATCCCTAATCCGAATTGCACGCCATTATTTGATTGTTGGAAACAAGATTTTATTTCTACTCAATCCTGATGAATATCAAATCGCCTCACAAATCATTATGCCTAAGAAAAATTTAGGTTGTTATTGTGGCTCACTTGTCCAACTTGTGCGCTATATTCTGACAAGTGAAGTAGCCTACATTCTGTATTGCAATGCACGCTTAAATTTGGATTCTCTACCCAAAAACCAACAAGAAATCAAACTCCTATCCCAAGACAAAATGGAAGATTCCAATTTACCTTTTGCGATTAACTCCTACTCCCTTTTTGGCATTAAAATCTTTTATAAAACTTTAGATTATGAGATTCCTTTACCAAAACTTTTTATCCAGCCTCTTGCACGTGTAGCGCGATTCTGCGAGGAATATTCCTTAGAAGTACAAATGGGCAATCTAAATGGAATCACAAGCTTCAAACCTTTATATTTAGACGAGCGTGGATTTATTTCCAAACCCGGAGCTACCAATAAAGTCTTACTTGCTTGTATGGACATCAATCTTTACGAACAATATTTAGCATACTTTACTATGTATGCCAAATGGGCGCATTTAATGCTTTTTGTCCCACAAATTTATCAAGAAATTTATGCTCCTTATGCAGAAGTGCGTTGCTTTGAAAATCATCAAGAATTGTTTGAGCAATTAATGCACGAAAAATATAATTTTGCGCTTACTTTGGGTGTCCCAACAGAAAAGTTTGAGGAGCGATTCTCCTATCGCCCCAACGAACAAAACCTCTTTGAATACGCTCATTTGGAGGATATAAAATCGCAAAATCTTGAGGATAAAGGAAACCAATGAGAATTGCTGTACCCGTCTATGATGAAAGCTTAAAAATCTTTGGCAACACAGGACATACCCCCTTTTTTGCTATCTTTGAGCAAAAAGGCGCAGGAATGTTCAAAAAAATTGATTTATTAGAGTTGCGTGAAAATCCACGTGGTAACAAAGAGGCAAGTGAGGGTTGCTCACATAAAGATGAGGAAATGAGCGCAGAGGAACAAATGACGCACAAACAAGAACACAATATACTCGGTGAAATCATCAAAGATTGTGCAGTGGTGCTTGTCAAAAAAGCTTGTCCCAATACTGCGCGCGTTTTCAACGAAAGAGGAATCAAAGTCTGCAAAGTAGATTCGAATTGCCAAAGTGCGCAAGATTCCTTTAAATTTATCAAACTCTAGCTGCAATAAAAGAGGATATGGAATCTCGCTACTTCGGGATTCCATATAATTGAACTTAATAAAATCTTGCGAACATCACACCACTAAGCTAAAACTTACACGAAAAGTGGTTTGTTGGGATTCTATCTCCACAGGAATTTGAGAGGCTTCCGCTTGTGCGCTCTTTTTGCTTTCTTCTTCCGTGTTTTCCTCTTCACTCTCTACAAGTTTTTCTTGCATTTCAAGCAGAGGTTTAGTTTGATATTCTAAGGTAATGTCTATTACCCTACCGCACGCGTCAGAATAGATTGTCATTTAATTTTTCCAACTGCAAATACCAAGATATTTACAAGCGGCATTTTGATAAATAGATTGATGATTTGTCTGACAACTATTTGTCCAAGAACAATTTGCAAATAAACTTCCTAAAACAATTTTTTTCATATTCTACTCCTTATTTATGATTCTAGGATTCTTCAATTATAAAAAAGTAAAATTAATTTTAACTTAATAGATAAAGAGAATCTTAAATGAATACTATTTAAGCTTATCTTTAGCCTATTCGTAACACTTCTCTTGTTTGAATCGCTGCAAGGATTTTCTCACTAGGCTTAGAATAATCCTGACAATAATCACAGGACTTATAAAAGTCTTGCGCATAAAATTCCAAAAATCTATCCGTTTCGTTCGTTAAATCAATATAATCCCCCTCAAATTCCTCTAAACCCTTCAAGACAGAGAGGGAACTTGCTGCTGCACACACAAACATTGCTCCTTTAGGAGCTATTTCCCCCCCCCCCCCGCCGATGAGAGAAACACAAGAAGCCCTACAAGATAAATAATTTGCAATGATTTGCTCCTTGCTTCTACCCCTTTTGTGGATTCTTTCTAATCTATGCCAAGTGCCTCCTTTTAAAAAAGAAAAAGGAATGCGATATTTTTTAAGATTTTTAAAAATACTTTCTTGTTTAAGGCGAATGTTTGGAACATGCGAATAATCTGAAATAGAAACCTTGCGAATCTTTTTTGATTTTTTCATTCTTTGCAAGATAGGTTCTTTTATATCAATGCTTCCATTGCTTAAGATATCGTAAGTCAAAATTTTCTTTTGGGATTCTATATAATCTAATAATTGCGGCAAATCTTTAAACAAAAAAGGCTCTCCCCCGATTAATCTTAAGCGATTAATGCTAGAAACTTTGGAACACAACTGCTCTAAACTTTCAATAATATTTTCCAAAGTGCCTACATATTGCGCCTTTGGAGTAAAATACTGCATTAAATTACAGCAATGCTCACAACGCAAAGTGCATTTGGTTGTCAAAACAATCTCCACATAAGGAATATCCACGATTCCACGCAACACGCGCTTTTGAAAGTAACTTCTTAAGAAAAACTTACGCATTAAACTTGCATAGGGATAGCTAAACAGCCTCTTAATTCCCCTTTTGCCATTTAGATAAGAATGTCTCCAATTAATATTTGGTTCAATATAGCGCGAGACAAACAAGGGATTTTCTAATAGCTTTTGATAATTTAATGTTTTCATATTTTCTCCTAAATCAAAATATTAATTATACAATATTTTAAGAAAGCGCATTTTTTGCTTCTTTGATAATTCCCTCATCTTTACCCAAATCCACCCAAGCAAACTGCCTACCGCTTTGCATTTCTCCGCTTAACAAATCTCCACTATTGCGATATTCTAAATCCATTTGTGCGATTTCAAAGCCATTTTGCGTTTGGGAGAATCTTGCTAGTCGCTCAGTTTGCTGTTGTTTGGTAAATAAAAAACAATACCCTTTTAAGCCGTTACGACTCACTCTCCCACGCAATTGGTGCAAAGTTGCCAATCCTAACCGCTCCGCCCCTACAATCACAATCGTGCTTAAACTCGGCAAAGAGATTCCAACCTCGACCACCGTCGTAGCAAGCAGAATCTTTCCCCTTTCACGAAACTCCTCCAAAACCTGCTCTTTATTTTTGTCCTTGCCATATGTGCTATAAACACCCTCAAAATTCTTTTTCCAAAACTCTTCACCCTCTTTTAATGCCGTATAATTGGAATTTTTGCTCTCCTCTACCAAAGGATAAACAATAATAATTTGATGTTTTTGCGCAATTTCTTGTCTGATATGCTCCAACAAATCTTTAAAATCGTTTTTATAGATAATACGCGTCGTAATGTCTTTTTTGAAAGGCAAATCTTTGATAAAACTAAAATCCACAAAATTAGATTCTATCATCGCTTGCGTGCGCGGAATCGGCGTCGCAGAAAACTGCAAAATATGTGCGCGTTTGGAATCGTATTCAAACATTCTTTCTAGTGTATTCCTTTGTGCTGTGCCAAAACGATGTTGCTCATCTATCATCACAAGCGCACAATTGCTCAAATCTTGATAAAGCAAGGCGTGTGTCCCGATGATAAAATCGCTTTGCGATAAATCACCCTTTTTGTCGCTTTGCGTTAAGAGCGCAATTTTTAAATGATTTGGCAAAAATTTTTGTGCTTCATCAAAAAGTTGCTTTGCCAAAATGGAAGTGGGTGCCATCAATACGCTGCGATGAGGATAAGCCATCATCACACTTGCTAGAATAACGATTGTTTTACCACAGCCCACATCACCAACAATCACGCGTCTTGCAGATTGATTACTTTGGAGTGAAGCTTGAATCTCACAAATCGCATTTTCTTGTCCTTTGGTAAGCTCAAAAGGCAAAGATTCAATCCAAGATTGTATAGGATTATTTAGCGAAATAAGGCTTAGAAAATGACGTTTTTTTGAGCGCAAAAGACGCATATATTCGTAAATTTCAACAAACTTGATTGCCTCCAAAAATTTGCCAAAAAAACTATGGTTTTTTGCAAAATCTTGCACAAATTTTTCGTTCGGGTGATAAATTTTTACAAGAGATTCCAAAACCCACAAAGGCACTTTAGGATAAAATTCTTGTAAGAATCCTAAAGTAATCCCATTTGCAAAATCCCTTGCGCTCTTTTCTTTCATACCTTTAAAGCCAAAATTCAATACGATTTCACCTGTATTTTTTAATACTTTGGGTTGCAATAAAGTATAAAATCCCGCGTTTTTTTGGAGTTTTCCACTGACAATTAACACAGAATCGGGTTTAAAAATGCTCTTATGATAAGGTTTTGGGTGAAAGATTAACAGCTCTATCTCACATTCAAATTTTGGAGCAAAACACAAAATATGCGCTACTTTGAGATTCTTATAATTTCGGACTTCCACTTCCAAAACCATATTTTGATTCACTTCCAAAGATTCGCTCAAAAAAGTGTTTGTATAACCCTTTGGTAAAGAATATAAAACTGCTTCAAAAGGCGTCTTACCAAACTTACTAAAGCCCAAACCTAAGCCCAATCTTAACTATGGCTAATTTTCTGCACTAACAATGGCAAAACTAAGATTCTTAATCTCTTGATGTGATTGAATGTAATCATTGACTTCTTTTAAAGTGAGCTTGGAAATCTCCTCTAACACTTGCTTATTAAAATCCAATGGCAAACCATTATAATAATAAGTAAATGCTGTGCCTAATCTTTGGGAAAGCGTCTCGTTGCGTAAAGGCTCACTTCCTAGTAAATAATCCTTTGCTTCTTGTAATTCTTTGCTTGTGATTCCTTTTTCAACAAATTCCTCTACTACCTGCTGCACGAGACTTTGAGCTTCTTTTTCATTTTTGAGGCTTGTTTGCAAATATCCTTGTGCCGATGCTTGCGTATGTGTTGCGTTTAGTCGCATAACCGCAGAGTAAGCAAGCCCTCTTTTCACGCGCACTTCCTCCAACATACGACTGCCAAACCCACTGCCTCCAAGCACAAATGAAGCAACTTTAATCAATGCAGATTCCTTTTGCAAATTATCAACATTCAAAGGTGCGCCAAAATAAATATAAGCCTGCTGCGTGTCTTTAAGCAGACGTTTGGTTTGCCTTAAATCATTCGCAAAGATAGGCTTAAGTGCCACTGCCTTACCTTGTGGTAATGATTCAAGCGCATTTTCTAATTCTTTTGCAACACTTTCAAATTCCAATTCCCCACCCACAATAAGAATCAGAGAATTTAAATTGATATGCTGCCGATAAAAATTTTCTATTTCCCTTAGAGTAATCTTAGCAATAGAATCCTGCGTACCACTTAGAGGAAACTCCAATGCGCTTCCTTTGAAAAGCATAGATTTCAATATTTTACTTGCCTGATAATCATAATCACTCTCCCGCTCTAAAATTGCTACTAAGGAGTTTTCTTTGACTTTATCCAATGCTTTTTGTGTAAAATTTGGGCTTTGGAGCAGTTCTTTTAAAAGTGCGATTCCATCTTCTTGCATTGCAGTCATTCCACTTAATGTAAAACTCAATGTTTCCAATCCACTTCCCACACTCAACGCAAGGGCTTTTTCCTCTAGTTTTTTAGAAAACTTTGTAACACCTAACTCCTTTGTCCCCTCATTAAGCAAAGAGCTTACAATATCAGATAGCCCTAAACTTTTGCCATTACTCACTCCGCCTGCACCCTTAAAAACAAGCTGAATATAAAACAAAGGTAGCTGCGTATTTTTTTCATAAATTATAGGAATCTCTACACCTTTTATATGTAACTTTTTCATCTCAAGTGCCATCAAACTTCCTTTCATTATCCAAAGACTAAAAAAAATTATAAAAAACTTTTTCACCTTAAAATTGCTCCAAAATGTTATAAGCCGTGTTGCGCTTGGCTGGAATCTCGCCGATATCACGAATCAAAGAAATCATCTCTGCTTGATTCATAGAATTACTAGCTCCTGCGGCTGCAACAACATTTTCTTCCATCATCGTGCTACCCAAATCGTTTGCCCCAAACAGCAATGCAAGTTGTCCAATATAAGAACCTTGCGTAACCCAACTGCTTTGAATATTTTGAAAATTATCCAAAAAGATTCTGCTACACGCAAGCAATCTCAAATAGCGGTTTGAAGAGGCTTTGTGCAGATGCGGAAATTCCTCTTGCAATGGCGTAAAAGCAGGTTGAAAACTCCATAAAATAAACGCCCTAAAGCCATTGGTTAAATCTTGTAAATCTCGGATTCTTGTCCAATGCTCTATAATATCCTCATCTTTTTCTACACTTCCAAACATCATTGTTGCCGTGCTTTTTATTCCTAGCTTATGGGCTTCCCTATGCACTGCTATCCATTCTTCACTATCTAGTTTCTTAGGAGCAATCACATCACGCACCCTATCACTTAAAATTTCTGCGCCCGCACCGGGTATAGAAGACAAACCGCACTTTTGCAAGCGTGCTAAAACTTCAGTGATTGAGATTTTAGAAATCTTTGCAATATAATTAATCTCAATCGCAGAGAATCCATGCAAGGTGATTTGAGGATATTTTTGCGCAATATGTCGCACCAAATCCTCATACCATTCAATTTTTAGACTCGGATGTACTCCTCCTTGAAAAAGAATCTGTGTGCCACCAATTTCTAACAATTCGTCTATTTTTTTATCAATCTCCTCAAAGCTTAAAATATAGGTTTCGCTCTCATTAATTCTGCGTTTAAAGGCACAAAACTTGCAATCTACCCAACAGATATTGGTATAATTAATGTTTCTATCCACAACAAAAGTCGTGATATTGTCAGAATGCAACTGCTTTTTGATAGCAAACGCACGCTCACCCAATTCCTTAAGAGAGGCATTCTGCATTAAATCCAAAATCTCCTCCTTGCTGATTCGGGGCAATTTAACTTTCACGACAGCATTTACCTCTTGCGAATTCTTAGCAAAAACCTCTCGCATACCTTCAAGATTCTCCATTAGAATCTCTGTCCCATTGTAAATTCAAAAGAGGAAGTATCATCACCCGGCTTATCGTCTAGTGCATGTGGGAAGAGGAAGTTGATTGCCCCAATAGGAGAAATCCATTCAATTCCAACACCAACAGAGCTACGCTTAATATCGTTAATATTTTTTTGTCCTATCATTCCATAATCATAAAAAATAAGGAATCGCATTTGAACGGTTTCAAACATACCATAGCTTAATTCTGCTGTGTTATAAAACATTTGTTTTCCACCGATTCTCAATCCATCTTTATCTCGTGGTGTAATAGAGCGATTCTGGAATCCTCGCACGCTATTAACGCCTCCTAGATAAAATTTCTCATTGATAGGCAAAAAGCCCTCATCTTGAGCATATCCAGCCTTTGCGCGGTATCTGAAAATCAAATCTAAATCCGTCCAATCCTCAATGGAATGGTAAAGGTTGAAAGTTCCATAATACTTGATAAACTCCGCGTCTCCTCCAATGCCTGCAAACTCCGTGCTACCTGTCGCTTTTATTCCGCTTTTTGGGAAAAAATAAGCATCCGTGCTATCATAGCTAAGTCCCGGAATCACGGAGGATTTTATATATTTATCCCCTCCATAATACCTAGTATAAAGGTTGCGAAGATAGGCGTTATCAAAGTTAGAAAGCTTGGTTTCTTGATAAGTATAGCCCAAAGTCAAGTCTAGTTGGTCCCAAATTCTGCGTCCGCCTACGATATTAAAACCTGTCATCGTCTCGGTATAATCATAGTCATCGTATTCCATACGATACACTTCAGTGGCTAAAGAGTAATCACTATCTAGCACAGCGGGATTGTAGAGATTCACACGATAGGAATCTGAAACTTCGCTTTTATCCAAATAAACCCCTGCAGTTAAGCCTGTTCCAAAAATATTGCGGTCTTTAACAGATATACTTCCCATTAACCCATCATAGCTTCCATAACCGATTCCAAAAGTAAATTCCCCTGTTTTACCCTCTTTGACATTCACAAGTAAATTAACGCGCTCCTCATCTATCCGCTCTTCCTCTATCTCTACGCTTTCAAATCCTCCTGTTCGCATAATTGCATTTTTGGATAAAGTAATCTTGCTCATTTCATATTCATCGCCCGGCGCAAGTAAAACATTCCGACGAATCACGCGGTCAAGCGTTCTATTATTTCCCGAAATCAATACATCATTAATATGCACCTTTTTACCCGGCTGCACATAATAAACAATTCTCACTTCACTATTTTCTTTATCTTTATCTAAATCTGGTGTTATCCTTGTAAAGGCATAACCTAAATCTCCTATTTTATAGCGAATTGCCTCTGTGTCCTTACGCATTGTGTCAATATTAAATTTTTTGCCTTTTTTGATTTTAATCACATCGTATAACTCTTCTACTGCAATCACATCTTCCTCTAAAACAATTTCTACTTCTGAAACCTTATAGAGTTCTCCCTCATTAATATAAAAATCAAGCTCTGCCTTGTAAGTTGTAAAATCTGTTTTCAAAAAAGGTGTGCTTACTTCCGCATCTAAATAGCCTTTTTGCATATACAAATCACGGATTCTATGTCCATCAGTTTCCACTTCATTAACACGCAATTTACCACTATTAAATCCCCACATCCAACCAAGAAATTCTCTTTCTTTATTTGCAGTTGCCGCCTCAATGCGTGAGATTTTTAAATTTTCTCTACCATAATAATTTGCTTTTTGAATAATAATTTCTTCACCTTTGTTAATTTCTAAGGTAACTTTCAAAGCATTAGTAGAAATCTCCTCTGTTTTTACTTCAACAATCGTGTCATAATACCCTTGTGCTTCCATTAAATCAATGATTTTTTTGCGCACATTAGCAATTTTTGCCTCATCATAAACATCGCCCTTTTTTAATCCAATTTCTTTATCAATGACATCTTGTTCTTTTCCTGCTCCATAACCGCTGACAATCAGACTTGCGATGACGGGTTTTTCCAAAAAATGAAAAGTTAAGATTCCGTTTTCTTCTGTTACCCAAATGTCTTTAAAGTAACCTTGCGAATAAAAGCTATGGATAGAGGTATCCACCAAATTGATATCTAGTGGCTCATTGAGCCGAACCTTGGTAATTTCATTGGCAATCAGAGGGGAAATGTAATTTAACCCCTCATAGCGCACTTCTTTGATAATTGGCAAAGCAGCAAAAAGATTTGTTGAAAAAATCAATAGAATTGCGGGAAACAAAAAAGTTTTAGAAGAGAAACGCATTATTAAAAACCTTAAAAATAATTTTTTACCTGATTTTAAAAGCTATAATTATACCTTTTAGTAGATTAAATAACACAACTAAAGCTAAAAAAATATATAATTTTATAAATTTTACACAACGGACAGATTATGCAGGCAGGAATTATTGGACTTGGACTTATTGGCGGCTCATTAGGGCTTGCACTGAAAGAAACAGGAATGTTTAAACGAATTATTGGATTGGATAATAATCCCCTGCATCTTCAACAAGCACTTTCTTTGGGACTTGTAGATGAGGGGGCAGAGCTAGAGGAGATTAAGCTTTGTGATGTTATTTTTCTTGCAACCCCCGTAGAAGCAATTTTACAACTTCTGCCTAGTCTTGTTGGTATCGCACCTCATTGCACGATTATTGATTTAGGAAGCACCAAACATCTGATTTCTAAAAGTGTACCTTTAGAGATTCGTAAAAACTTTGTCTGCGCCCACCCAATGAGTGGAACAGAAAATTTCGGTCCCAAAGCCGCTTTTAAAGAACTTTTGCCACATCATATTTTAGTTTTGACTGATTTAGAACAAAGTGGAGAATTACAAGTTGCGATGGCAAAAGAAATTTTTGTCGCACTCAAAATGAATATTATCAAAATGGATTCCAAATCTCACGACAACCACGCAGCCTTTATCAGCCATTTACCCCACATCATCAGTTATGCGCTTGCCAATACCGTACTATCGCAACAAAACCCAAACGATATTTTGGCTCTTGCTGGTGGTGGATTTAAAAGTATGGTTAGAATCGCGAAGAGCTCCTCAAGAATGTGGTGCGACATTTCTAAACAGAATCGCGAAGAGCTCCTAAAATCTCTTGACTTTTTCCAAAAAGAAATTCATTTTGCACAAACACTCATTCAAGAAGAAAAATGGGACGAACTTGAAAAATGGATGGCAAAAGCAAACTCTTTGTATGAAATTTTTTAATGGCATTAGATTCCCAAAAAGGAATCCAAAATTTATTTTTTAAAAAACTTATAAAGTGGGCAGTAGCCATACACTGCACTAAGCAATGGCAATAGCGAGAGAAGCCACCACCAACTTTGACATACAAAGCCAAATACAAAATACAATAACATTGCTACGATTAATCGGATTGTTTTATCTAAATTGCTCATTTTTCCTCCTTATGCTCTTGCGTGAATCATTCCGCTCATTACCATTGGTTTCATCAAATATACTTTTACAAACCAATTCAACCAACTCTCTCTTGTCGCTCCAAAACATGGCATACTTGGTGCTGTGCCTTCATAATCAAATTCCACCATTACCGCCTTGCCATAATGCGTAAGCAAAGGACAAGCAGTATATCCGTTAAACTTCGCCTTGAGTGGCTGATTATTTAAATGAGCAATGAGATTCTCTGCAATCACAGGATATTGTTTGCGGATACTTGCCCCTGTCTTTCCTTTTGGAACACCAGCACAATCCCCAATCGCAAAGATATTTGAATATTTTTTATGCTGCAAGGTATAAGAATCTACATCTACCCAATTCCCGTCAGTATGCCCTTTTGTGATTGCAAGACCTGCTTCTGTAATAAAATCAGCAGTTTTCATAGGAGGAATCACAAATAAATAGTCATAGGGCTTTTCAAAACGTTCTTTTGAAACCTTTTGCTCACCATTTTCTGTGTAAGGCATTAATTTTTCAAAAGTAGCAATATTGCGTGCTGTATCTACTTCTACAAGTTGATGGCGCATTAAATAAGGCATTTTACGTTCAATGTAAAATTGCTCAATCATTTTCGCGTGTGTTGGACTTGAAAGCATTGCTCCACCACCTGTGTATAGGCACATATCTATCTTTTCTTTTGTGTGATTTGTTACGCTCAAATCCTCTAATAAAAAATTAATTTTCTTATTTGCTCCGCCGCATTTAAAGGGTGTATTTGGCTCTGCAAAGATAACTTTTCCTCCCTCTTTAGCTGCCTTTTTCATCATACTTTGCGCCTTGACTGCTCCATCGGGAGTATAAATGCTTGTAACATTTGTATTTGGGTCATTGACAAACTCTTCTGTCAATCCTTGATACTTCTCAAACTGATTCATCGTTCCTGTGCCAATTATCAGATAATCGTAGGGATAAACTTGTCCGCTTGTTGTTGTTAGATTGTTAGTATTTGGATTTACCGCACTTACATTTTCTTGAATCCACTCTACCTTACTATCAATCAAGTCTTTTTTATTGTATTGTGTATCTTGTTTGTTATAGATTCCAGCAGCGATTAATGTAAATCCAGGCTGATAATACAGAATCGGGTCTGCATCAAAAAGCTTGATTTTAGCATTTGGCAACTCTTGTACTAATTTCGCAGATAAAGAGATTCCTCCGAGCCCCGCCCCAATAATCGCGATATTTGGGGCTTTATCAGATTTTGCCTCTGCCTTTGTCGGTGTTGCTAAACCAACACCTCCTAGTGCAATACCACTTGCACCTAGAATTTTTAATAAGTCTCTTCTGCTCAAGTTTTCTTTATCTTGTTGCATACTCGCTCCTTCTGTTGAATGTAACAAAATTATAGTGCAAACCTCACATAAAATGCGTAACAAAATCACGATATAAAATGCACAATAAAATCACAAGATTCGCTTGAATGAATTCATCATTTTTAAAGATTTTTAAAGTTAAAATAAGACAAACATTAATAAATAGGATTTTTTATGCAATTAAATGGTTCAGAAATGATAATTCACGCACTCAAAAATGAGGGTGTGCAAATTGTCTTTGGCTATCCCGGAGGGGCTGCTTTGAATATTTATGATGAGATTTATAAGCAGAAATTTTTTAAGCATATTTTAACTCGCCACGAACAAGCAGCAGTGCATGCTGCAGACGGCTACGCAAGAGCAAGTGGCAAGGTGGGAGTTGCCATTGTAACAAGTGGTCCGGGCTTTACAAACACCATTACAGGCATTGCGACTGCCTATGCGGATTCTGTGCCTTTAGTCATCATTAGCGCGCAAGTGCCTACAAGCCTGATTGGTACAGACGCATTTCAAGAAATTGACGCCGTAGGTATTTCGCGTCCATGCACAAAACACAATTTCTTGGTAAAAACGATTGACGAACTACCCCGTATCTTAAAAGAAGCATTTTATATCGCAAGTAGCGGGCGTCCTGGTCCTGTGCATATTGATGTTCCAAAAGACATCACTGCAACAATAGGCGAATTTAATTATCCAGACAATATCAAATTACAAACCTATAAGCCAACCTATAATGGTAATCCGCGTCAAATCAAAAAAGTTGCCCTTGCAATCAAAGAGGCAAAAAAGCCTCTCTTGTACTTAGGTGGTGGCTGTATTGCATCAAAATCCGCAAAGCTGATTCGGGAACTTTGTGAAATTACGCATATTCCTGCTGTTAATACCTTTATGGCTTGTGGAATTTTAAGCACAAACAATCCAGATTCTTTGGGTATGGTAGGAATGCACGGAAGCTATGTTGCAAATATGGCAATGAGTGAAGCAGACCTTATCGTTGCACTTGGAGCGCGTTTTGACGATAGGGTAACAGGCAAATTAAGCGAATTTGGTAAATACGCACAAATCGTGCATATAGATATTGATCCTAGTAGTATTAGTAAAATCGTAGAAGCAAATTTCCCTATTGTAGGCGATGTTAGCAATGTTTTAGAGGAACTCTTGCCGCTTTTGCGCGAAGATTATGCGACACAAAATATCCTAGCGTGGCGTGAGCGTTTGGCACAATACAACAAATTGCACCCTCTAAGTTATCAAGATTCCACGACACAACTTAAACCCCAATGGGTTATTGAAAAGCTTGGAGATATTGTAGGTGAAAATGCTTTAATAAGCACAGATGTTGGGCAGCATCAAATGTGGGCGGCACAATTTTATCCCTTTAGCTTTCCTCGCCAATTCATCAGTAGCGGAGGACTTGGAACAATGGGATTCGGCTTGCCTGCTGCAATGGGTGTAAAATGCGCATTTCCTGATAAAGTCTCCATTAACATTAGTGGAGATGGTTCTATTTTGATGAATATTCAAGAACTAATGACTTGCGCAGTGTATGGAATCCCTGTAATTAATATTGTTTTAAATAATAATTATTTGGGTATGGTGCGTCAATGGCAAACTTTCTTTTATGACAAACATTATTCAGAAACGGACTTAGAAAAGCAACCAGATTTTGTCAAATTGGTAGAATCTTTCGGCGGGGTAGGCTATGTTTGCAAAACAAAAGAGGAATTTATCAGTGCATTAAATGCAGCAATCAATTCCCAAAAGCCTGCTCTTTTAGATGTGCGCATTGACAGAATGGAGAATGTCTTGCCTATGGTGCCAACAGGTGGCGCATTGTTTAATATGATGTTAGAATACAAGGAGTAAGCAATGGAAATCAGACGCACAATTGCTGTTACCGTTTTAAACGAACATGGTGTTTTATCACGCATTAGCGGATTATTTTCAGGCAGAGGATACAATATAGAATCTCTCACCGTTGCACCGATTTTGGATTCTAATCTTTCTCGCATTACAATCGCCACAAAGGGCGATAACAAAGTGCTTGAACAAATCATCAAGCAGTTGCACAAACTCATTCCCGTGCTGAAAGTCTTAGAAAACGAACAAATGATTGAGCAAGAATCTCTGCTAGTAAAATTTGGATTGGAAAGCAATTTAAGCGAAATCAGTGCGATTTTTGGTGCTTTTAATGGAAGGCTTTTAGAAGTCAATGACAAATGTGCTATTTTTGTAGCGTGTGATACACATACGCGTATTAATACACTTCTTAATGCACTGAAAACTCATAAGCCAAAAGACATTACGCGTAGTGGGATTTTAGCAATTGAGACTAATAATTAAGGCAGGATATGGAATTTAAAAAAATTATTGAAATCCTAAACCAAGAAGATGCTTTAGAATGCGTAATGTATCACAATGGCACAGAATGGTTGAAGCATTCTAGTTTTTTGGATTCTTTCCCTATCCACAATTTAGAATCTCCACAAGAAGCCATAGAGGATTCTATTACTTTTTTAGAAAAAGAGCAGTATTTTGAACAAATCTCACAAACCAAAGCTAAAGTCGTTTTAGTGCGCAAAACACACTTACATGCGATTCCACATTCAGCTTTTGCAATTATCTGCGAAAATCCTTACCTTTCAATGGCGTATCTGACAAAATACTTTGCCAAACCTCTCTTTGCCTCCAAAGAATCTCCAAAGATTCAAGATTCTGCCTACATTGCCCCCAACGCAGTGATTGGAAATGGAAGCAAAATCGGTGCGAACTGCACAATTATGTCAAGTGTAACGATTGGGGAAAATGTCAAAATCGGCGCAAACTGCGTTCTATTTCCGGGTGTATGTATTTATAACGATTGTGAAATCGGAGACAATGTCAGAATCCACGCAAATAGTGTTGTTGGCAGTGATGGATTTGGTTATGCACATACAAAAGAGGGGAAACATATCAAAATTTATCATAATGGCAAAGTTGTACTAGAAAATGATGTAGAAGTCGGCGCAAATACAACAATTGACCGCGCAGTTTTTGGACAAACAAGAATCAAACAAGGAACAAAAATAGATAATCTCGTGCAAATTGGGCATAATTGTAACATCGGGGAATATTCTATCATTGTTTCACAAGCTGGAATCTCTGGCTCCACAACTACAGGGCGCAATGTAGTGCTAGGAGGGCAAAGTGGAAGTGCAGGACATCTACATATTGGTGATTTTACACAAATAGGCGCAAGAGGCGCGATTAGCAAAAGTTTGCCAGCATTTGGGAAATTTTCAGGACACCCACTTTTGCCAATTCAAGATTGGCTTAAACTGCAAGCTTTACTTAAAAAAATGCTAAAAAAGAAATAAAATATATTAAGGATATTCTAAGTTACTGGGTTATATTATTTAATATTTTAATTTTAAATGGAGGTCATTTATGAAAGAAGCGGTGATTTATAAAACAATTCCTTTGGAAGATAGCGAAGGTGGAACTCTTGAGTTTGCAGTAATTGAAAAGCCATATGGAGAAGGCAGCAAAGCAGTTGTAAGCATCTGTGCTTCATTGGGTGGAGGAAAAGAAAGCTGGAAAGTTCATATCCCCTTAACACAGATTAAAGAATCTTGCAAAGCTTTAAAAGGAGCAAAAAAAGCACGTAAAAAATGTAAAGACGCAAAGAAAAAAGAAGCTAAAGCAAAAGAAGTAAAAAAAGATAAAAAGACAAAAGTAGAGACAACAAAAGAAACAAAAACTCCAAAGAAGTAGCTTAAATGAAGCAAAGAATCAAAAAAGTAACTTATACGATTCCATTGCGAGGAGACTTGGCAAAAAATGGAAATATCATTGTTTCGTCTTTTGATATCCCTAGCAAAAAGGACAAAAAACATCAAGCAGTCTCTATTATGGTTGAATTAGAGGATACTAGTGATTCTCCAGCACAATGGGAAGTTATTATTCCTAGAAAACAGATAAAAAAACTTCGCAAAGCCCTTAAAAAAGTCTGCAAATAAACTCTTAATAATTTTTGAAGTTGTTAAGAGTCATTGCAAATCTTAAATTACAAAGGGTGCAGTGCAGCACTTAAATCAATATGACAATAGCCATAAGGATTTTTGGCAAGATATTTTTGATGGTAAGATTCTGCGGGATAGAAATTTTTTAAAACTCCAATCTCTGTAACAATCTTGTTTGGTAATTTTTGTTGATAAGATTCTACAAATTGTTGAATTCTTTCTAACATTTGAGAATCTTGCGCATAAATGCCACTTCGGTATTGCGTGCCAACATCATTGCCTTGATAATTCAATGCAAAAGGGTCAATAATACTAAAAAATCGCGCCAAAACTTCTTCTAAAGTCAATTTTACTTCATCAAATACAAATCTTATAGCCTCCACAGCGTCTGTCTTGCCACTACAAACTTGCTCATAAGTTGGAAATTCTACTTCAGAATTTGCATAACCCACTTGCGATTCTACTGCGCCATTTAATCTATCAAAATAGCCCTGTACACCCCAAAAACAACCACCTGCTAAATAAATAATTTGTTGCACTGCATTTCCTTAAACTAAAAAGAATAAAAAATCACTTTTTTGTCGCATAAATCACAAGAGATTATATCCAAAACTTCAACTTTTGTTTGAGATTTTGACGCTATAATTCTATTTTTCACGAATATCACTCTTAAATAAGGATTCTAAATGTTTATTTTCAATCCACTTTTTACTATTTTTGTTTTACTTATGGGTGGCTATATTGCAAAACTTGTTGGAGTCTTAAAACAAAAGCAATTCCGCACTCTTTTGGATTTTGCAATCACCTTTACAATTCCCTGTCTTATCTTTGATGGAATTTATCATTTAAATCTTGATTGGACTTTAACTCTGCTAATCTTAACAGGACTTACTTGCAGCTTACTTGGGGGATTCATTGCAATGGTGATTGGCTATTTTTTTCGATTTTCACGCGCAACAATCATTAGTATGTTCTTACTCTCGTCTTTTGGAAACACACTTTTTATCGGGATTCCTATTGTTGTAGGGATTTATGACACAAGTTTCATTGGCAAAGTCGTATTTTATGATGCTTTGGCCACAGCTCTGCCCTTTTCACTTCTTGCACCCTTTATTTTATCTCTTGGAGGAAATCAGCCCATTAGTTTTTTACAAAATATCAAACGCATTTTGATTTTTCCTCCCTTTATCGCGCTGACATTAGGATTTTTGTGCAAATTTGTTGAGCTACCAGATTTTATCTTTGGTCCCATTCGCGCATTAGGTGGTGCAACTACCGCGGTTGCACTCTTTGCTATCGGACTTGGACTTGGATTTGGCGCAATCAAGAGTGCTTACAAAAGCGCAACGATTGTAATTTTATGCAAAACACTCGTTACACCTTTATTATTTATTGGAATCTTAAAACTTCTCAATGTAGAATTTGGTCCAAATAGCATTCTTGCAATTTTGGAATCCTCTATGCCGACAATGGCGCTTGCTGGAGCAATGATTATCAAGGCGAAACTAGATTCCAATCTTGCAGTTAGCTCCATTGCTTTTGGAATCCTCTTTTCTTTCGTTTCTGTTCCGTTTTTGTGCTACCTCTTGCTTTAAATAAGCAAAAATTTAAACTATTTTTAAATGATAATTTGGGTATAATCTTAAGAATATCTATAAAAAGGCTTGTATTATGAAAAATAGAATTGTCGTAGCAACCGATTTTTCACAAAGTAGTTTGACAGCACTTACAAAAGCTATGTTTTTAGCTAAAAAGCAAAAATATACGCTAGATGTTGTGCATGTTGTAGAGTATTCCATTTTCCACGACCCCAAAAAAGACAAGAAGGTAGGCAAGGAAGCACTTGCAAAATTTATTGCAGATAATTTTCCCACACCAGAAGTAGAAATCTCACAATTTTGCTATGTTGGCACAATTCACCAAGAAATCAACAAACACGCAAAAGAGCGCGAATGTCGCTTACTGCTTGTAGGAGCAACAGGTGAAACACAATATTTAACAGAAGTTTTACTAGGTTCAGTAACAAAAAAAATCATCAGAAAATCTGAAATTCCCGTGCTTGTAACCAAAAATGAGGCGCTTCCAGATTATGTTAATATTTTCTCACCAACTGATTTTTCGGATAATTCTCTTAAGCTTGCCAAAACAACAAGAAAATTTTTCCCAGAAGCAAATTTAGTCTTTTACCACATGATTTCTCGCCCATTTGAATTGCGTTTAGGACGTTATGGCGCAGATGAAGAGCAAATCTCTAAATTCAATAAAAGCGCAGAAGAAGAAGCGAGAAAATGCTCCAAGAAGTTTTTGGAAAATTTCTCTGGCAAAAATGAAATGGTGCTTGATAGCGGTATTCTTTCTTATACCCGTCTTTTGAGCGTAGCAGAATCCAAAAATGTCTCACTCATTGCATTGCCAACAAGTGGAAAAATTAGCTTTTTTGCCTTAGATGTGCTACAAAATGCACATGTAGATGTGCTAATTTGGAAATTTTAATCCATTCTTAATGCTTTCTCACAACTTTATCTTACCTGACAAGCTAGAATCGTAATCCAATGCGATTCTAGCAATCCACAGCAAAGGCAATCTATGCATAATCTCTCACCGCCTTTGTTTTTTACTCTCAAAGAGCGTTTGATTTTCTTTGTTTTTTTGTGCCTTATTCTGTGTCTCACGCTTGGTTTTAAATTCTATCAATTCCATATTTTAAAGTCTCAAAACAATCCTCAAATTACTGCACAAGTTCTTTTGCAATACACCAAAAGCAAACAAAACAAAACCTATTTTGTACTCAAGCTCAAAAGCAATTTTGGCACTTTTTACACCACATCACGAGAGGATTTGCGGGATTTGAAGTATCGTTTCTTGAGCTTACGCGTTATCTTAGATAAAGTTTCTTTTTGGGAATTTTTGCGCGGATTCTATGCGCCGAGCTTTAACCTCATCTTACTTCCTTTTGAGGATTTTAGGAAGCCCTTAAGAGAGGCAATTCTAAACCAACACGCAACAAAGCTTATGGGCGAATATTACTTGACACTCTTTCTGTCTGATAGCTTACCGCAGGAGTGGAGAACTTTAGCCCAAAGCTATGGAATCTCACATATTTTCGCCATTTCTGGATTCCATACAGGAATCTTAAGTGCAATTGGATTTCTAATTTTAGGATTCTTTTATAAGCCCTTACATCAACGATTTTTCCCTTATCGCAATATTCTTTTTGATTTGGGATTCCTTGTTGTTTTGGGACTGATTGCCTATTATTTTTTACTCACACAATCTCCCTCTTATTTGCGCGCTTTGGCGATGAGTTGTGTAGCATTTTTTCTACTTTGGCGTGGCTTTAATGTCTTGCGCATGGAGTCTCTCTTGTGGTGCATTTTTGTTTTGGTTGCCTTTTTTCCGCAGCTTATTTTTTCTATTGGATTTTATTTTTCTAGTTTGGGTGTTTTATATATTTCCTTATTTTTCAAATACTTTAAGATTCCACAAAATACCAAAGGCAAGATTCTATATAGCCTCGCCTTAAACGCTTCAACCTTTTTTCTAATGGGAATCGTGGTTTATTATTTCTTTCCTTATTTTTCACCCCTGTCTCTTTTTTCACTTTTGCTTACGCCACTTTTTATTTTCTATTATCCTTTAGAGTTATTGCTTCATCTGTTTGGCTTTGGTGGGTTTTTGGATTCTCTTTTGCTTGCTTGGGTAGGCTTCAAGACACATACTATCACATTGCAACCAAACCTCATTGCGTTTATTTTGTGTAATGCACTTAGTCTTTTAGCTATTTTTTACTACCACGCTTTTTGGATTCTTTTAACCATTAATTTAGTCTATTATAGCTATGGAATCTATTTGTATTTTTATGGAATTTAAGCTAAAATGCAAAGATTATTTAAATTTTAAGGCTTAGATTGTGAATCCTATCCTCTCCAAAATCGGCAAGGGTCTCTTTGCGATTCTCCCCTTTTTGTTACTTTTTTGGATTTTTTCTTTCGTTTATGAATTTTGTGCCAAAATTTTTTACTCTATCTTTGGAATCACAAACGCGAATCTTTTTGTAACCCTCCTCATTTGTTTCTTGAGCCTTGCTCTGCTCTATTATATTGGACTTTTAGTAGAAAAAAACAAAGAAGTTTTGTTTATCAAAATTACAGAAATGCTAATTACCAAGATTCCACTTGTCAAAGGCGTTTATTCTGGAATCAAAGAGGTTTTAAAAATCTTTTTGGGTAAAAATGAAGAGGGATATTTGGGCGTTGCTTCTATCCATATTGGAGAAATGGAATTGATAGGGTTCATCACCAAAGAGGAAGGGGAAAGTTTTTGGATTTTTGTTCCTACAACTCCCAATCCCACTTCAGGTTTTCTCCTAAAACTTCCCAAAACGCAAGTCCAAATTTCGGATTTATCTGTTAGTGATGGATTTAAGAAAATTATTTCTTTGGGTGTAAGATAAATTATGCAAATCCAACAGAAACTAAAAGATTTAAGCGAATTGGTAATGCTTCAGCATAGTTTTTTTTCTATGCCTTTTATGTTTATTGCCTTACTAACTAGTGCAAAGGGCTGGTTTGGCTGGAAATTATTTATTTTTGGTGTGATTGCGACCATTAGTGCGCGCAATTTTGCTATGGCATTCAATCGCTATGCAGACCGCAAGTTTGATAGCACAAATCCGCGCACTCAAAACCGCCCAAGCGTAGATGGCAGAATTGCGCCCAATGCAATTTTATTCTTTATCTTTGTTAATGCAGTCATTTTTGTTTGCATTAGCTATTTTATTAATGCTTTGTGTTTTTATCTTTCTATCCCTATTCTTGCGATTCTTGCAAGTTATTCGCTGTTTAAACGTTTCTCTAGCTTAGCGCATATTGTGCTAGGGCTTTCTTTGGGGTTAGCTCCTATTGCAGGGGCGATTGCAGCAAGCGGCGAGATTCCATTATGGAGCATTTATCTATGTATTGGGGTGCTTTTTTGGGTCGCCGGATTTGACTTACTCTATGCCTTGCAAGACATTGAGCACGACAAAAAAGAGGGTCTGCATTCTATTCCTAGTGTCTTTGGTGTTACCAAAACCCTATGGCTTTCAAGGCTTTTTCACTTGCTCACGCTTGTTTTTTGGGGATTATTCATTTTTGAAGCAAATCTTGGCTTATGGATGTGGATTGGACTTGGAATCTCAATCCTTGCGCTCTTTTTTGAACAATATTTAGTTTCTAAAAATTTTCATCATATCCCGCGCGCATTTTTCACAGTTAATGCCTATCTCGGAATTGCGCTTTTAGGATTTTGCATTTTAGACTTAATGGCTGGGTTTTAAATAATGGAAAATTTCGTTAAAAGTCGCCTGATTCACACAGCCTTAAAAATAGAATTTGACCAAGTACATACTAATGCAGAATCCTATGCACTAGAATTTAATAAACTCACACAAAGCGACGAAGATCCTATTGGAGAATGGTTGCGCCTTATGCGTGCAAAGAAAGGAAATTTAGAGGGCGAAAATGCCGTGATTTTGGAGCTTTTAGTAGAAATTTACCGCAAGATAGAATCACTAGAATCTCGCATAGAGGGAAATACAAAAGCCTATGTTCCGCTAGAAAACAAAGCAACCATTAGCACAATCGGGCATAGTTGCTTTGCGCTTTTGGATACGAATCTTTTAGAAAATACACTTTATTATGGTAGAATAGAGCTTCCAACTTTTCCAACGCGTATCGTGCCTGTATATTTTATTTATCATTCAGAGCTTGCTTGGATTGAACAAATCCACGCAAGAGATGAGATTGAATGGGACGGCTATGTAGCAGGAAAAGAGCGTGCGCTGATTCGCTCACTTAAAACTCAACAAAAAGGCAAATAATGTTCAATGATGCAAATTTATTACTTTGGGGTGGAATCGGAATCGCCATCGTTTTTATTTTACTCATTGTGTATTTATATCTCAAAGAGGGTGAAAACGCCAAGCGCGCGCGTCGTTATGAAAAATCCATCGAAGAGCTTAACAAAGAAGTTTATCGCTTGCAGAAAAGAATCAAAGAGCAAGAAAATGAATTGGAGCATTTCAAAACCCATATCAAAGCACAAATCTATCAAGACATGCGCTTGGAAATGAAAAATCTGTTAGATTCCAATTTACACACACAAATAATGCCCATCAAAGTGGAAATGGAATCCCTCAAAACACAATGGAATGACTGCAAAAACAATCTTCGTGATTTAGGGGATTTAGAAAACAAAATCTTTCATTTAGAGGAAAGATTGAAAGAATTTGTTTATACTCCAAGCAATCCTACAAATATTGATGAGGGGAGGATTATTTCAATGTTCAAAGATGGCTGGAGCGTGGATTCTATCGCCAAAGAATTACGCATTGGTAAGGGTGAAGTAGAATTTACACTGAAATTTGCCAACTTAAATTAAGGGAAAAGAATGGAATTTCGCGTGCCTGCAACGAGTGCAAACTTAGGACCGGGCTTTGATAGTTTAGGACTCGCCTTAAATCTTTATAATCATTTTAGCCTCAAACCCTCCAAATTCACCTCCATTCAAATCCATGGAGAAGGCGCAAAAAATCCTAAATTACGCATAGATAATGTGTTTGTTAGAATCTTTAACGAGCAACTTAAAAAGCTAACAGGCAAAACTCTGCATTTTAAATTTACTTTTGACAATTCAATACCTATTTCGCGCGGTTTGGGGAGTAGTTCAGCAGTTATTATCGGAGCAATTAGTGCGGCTTTTAAAGTCGCTGGGATTCCGTTCCAAAAGCAAGAAATTCTAAATCTCGCACTTAATTACGAATCCCACCCCGACAATATTACTCCTGCCTGTATGGGAGGATTTAATGTCTGTATGCTCACGCAACGTAAAAATGAAGTGCGTTTTATCCATTCGCCTTTGCCCGATTCCATTCAAGCGGTTGTAGTGATTCCAAATCAATCCATTTCAACCCACCTCTCACGGCAAACTTTACCCAAAAAATATAGCCAAAAAGATGCTGTGTTTAATCTTTCTCACGCAAGTGTGTTGGCAGGTGCTTTTATCACGCAACATTTTGAATTATTGCGCGAAGCAAGTATGGATAGATTCCATCAATATTATCGTATGAAACAGATTCCATTGCTTTTTGAAGTGCAAAAATGCGCCCTCTCCTCTGGTGCATTAATGAGCACACTCTCTGGCAGTGGTTCAACTTTTTTTAATTTATGTTACAAAGACGATAGTGTGCGATTGCATAAAATCTTAAGCCAAAAATTTCCAAAACTCAAAATCTTGATATTAAATTTTGATAATTTTGGCGTCGTCTTTGATGATGAATTTAAGCTTTAGCTTGTTATAATTAGAGCTTTATGTCTAATCCAATTAGAATGTGTATCGTATGTCGGAATCGCTTTCCACAAGCACAATTAATCCGTTTGCAATACAAAGATTCTGTGTTGAAATGCCATCAAGGTGCAGGTAGAAGCTTCTATCTCTGCTCTAGTTGCAAAGAAACACCCAAAGCAAGTGATTCTATCGCAAAGATTTGTAAATTGGATAAAAAACACAAAGAAAATATTAAGTTTGCATTAAAGGAGATTTTTCTGTATGGATAAAATCCGTATTAGTGAGATTGCTAAAGAACTAAGCAAAACAAGCAAAGAAGTTTTACAAAAAGCCCAAGAGTTAGGTTTTGAATCCAAAACTGCTTCTAGTAGCGTTACAACCGAGCAAGCGGATATATTATATAATTATATTTTATCTGGTGTAAATCCTGTTGCGCAATCTCAAGCGAAAGATTCTAAAGAAAGCAAAAAAACTGCAAAAACCAAAAAATCTACCGAAGAGACAAAAAGCAAAACACAGAAGAAAAACCAAGAAAAACCAAAAGCTACGGCAACCAAAACAACAGGCAAAACCTCTAAAACGCAAAAAGATTCCAAAACAGACACACCAAAAGCTAAAAAAGATTCCGCTAAAGCACTAGAATCAGACTTACAAATCCAAGAAGATGTTCAAAAAGTTATTCAGGAATTTCAAGATATTTTAGAAGTGCCAGCCGAGGAATCTTTCCAAGAAATAGAAGAAGCCAAACCCACAGAATCCAACGCAAGCGAAAGCAAACTTCCTCCGCAAATCTCTCAAGAAAATCCTGCCATTAAACGCACCGGATTAAGAATCATCAAAAAACGCGATGTGCGCGAAAGTCAAGAAGAAACACCAAAACTAGAATCCTACAAAGAATCTCCACGCACCTTGCAAGATTTGCTTGGCAACCTAGAGGACAATCAGGGACGCAACAAAGACAAAAAAAAGAAAAAAGACAAACCAAGTGTGCATACAAGCAAAAATTTGGGACAACAAAAAATAGATTTACTAGACAATAGAGAATTTTATAGCTCCCACGACGATGACGAAGAAGATATTATTTTGTTTGACTTAAGCGTGCAAGATGAACGCAATATGGAAGAAGAAGATAATGAACGCAAAGCCACAACCGAGCGCATTAAGATTCAAAGACATAATCCCTTTATGGAGCAAGGTAGCACACGAAGGTCTAGTCGCAAAAAAGCTCCCAAAGCGCAAAAAACACAAGAAACAATTAGCGGTATTGTAAAGATTCCAGAGGAAATTCGCGCCTATGAATTTGCTGAAAAAGTTGGTAGAAGCACAAGTGAAGTCATCAAAGTGCTTTTTGGTCTTGGAATGATGGTAACCAAAAATGACTTTTTAGAAAAAGATGCAATTGAGATTCTAGCTGAAGAGTTTGGAATCCAAATAGAATTAATCAACAATGCAGAAGAGCTAGATTACACACAACTAGAAGAGAACAATGACAATGAAAAAGACTTGATTACGCGTGCGCCAGTTGTTACAATTATGGGGCATGTTGATCACGGCAAAACTTCCTTGTTAGATTACATCAGAAATACCAAAATAGCCCACGGAGAAGCGGGCGGAATCACACAGCATATTGGTGCTTATACGATTAACAAAAATGGCAAACAAATCACTTTTATTGATACTCCCGGACACGAAGCATTCAGTGAAATGCGTGCAAGAGGGGCGCAGGCAACTGATATTGCAATCATTGTAATTGCCGCAGACGACGGTGTGAAACCCCAAACAATTGAAGCCTTAAACCACGCTAAAGCTGCCAATGCTCCTATTATCATTGCAGTAAATAAAATTGATAAACCAGAAGCAAACCCAGACAAGCTCAAAGCAGAAGCTGCGGAACTCGGTTTTACTCCGCTAGAATGGGGAGGAAATTATGAGTTTGTCCATATTTCCGCTAAAAGTGGAGAAGGAATTGATGACTTGCTAGAAACGATTTTATTACAAGCAGAAATTTTAGAACTTAAAGCCAATCCTAACAAATCTGCGCGTGCAGTTGTGATTGAAAGTAGCCTTGAAAAAGGCAAAGGACCTGTTGCCACATTGATTGTCCAAAATGGAACTTTGCATATAGGGGATAGTATTATCGCTGACACTGCTTTTGGGCGCGTTCGAGCTATTAGTGATGATTTGGGCAAATCCATTCACAGCATTCCTCCTTCAGGCGTGGGAGTAATCACGGGCTTAAATGAAGTGCCACCTGCTGGCTCTATCCTCCTTGCGGTAGAAAATGACAATATTGCACGAGATTATGCACAAAAACGTGCGGCACACTTGCGCCAAAAAGAACTTTCGCATTCTACAAAAGTTTCTTTTGATGAGCTTAGCTCTATGGTAGCACAAGGGCAGCTCAAAAACCTGCCCGCCATTATCAAAGCAGACACACAAGGAAGCTTAGAGGCAATTCGCGGAAGCTTAGAAAAACTACAAAACGAGGAAGTGAAAGTCAATATTATTCATAAGGGTGTGGGCGGAATCACAGAAAGCGACTTGGCTCTTGCGGGGGCAAGTGCGAATTGTGTGATTTTAGGATTCAATGTGCGTCCAACAGGAAGCGTAAAAAATAAGGCGAAAGAACTTGGAATCCAAATCAAAACCTATTCCATTATTTATTCGCTTTTAGATGATATTAAAGCCTTGCTTGGCGGCTTGCTCTCACCTGTTTTAGAAGAAGAAAACACCGGACAAGCGGAAGTGCGCGAGACTTTCAATATTGCCAAAGTCGGAACGATTGCCGGTTGCTTCGTAACTGATGGCGTAATTCAAAGAGGAATCAAGGTGCGCTTAATCCGCAATGGTGTCGTGATTCATAATGGCAACATTACTTCACTCAAACGTTTTAAAGATGATGCACGCGAAGTGGCAAAAGGCTTTGAATGTGGAATTATGCTAGAAGATTACAACGACATTCAAGTCGGCGATGTCTTTGAAACCTATAAAGAAGTGGAAAAACAAAGGACGCTTTAATGCAAGACATTAAGCTTGCTCGCACACAATCTTTACTGAAAGAGATTCTACCAAGCGCATTAGCAAACCTCAATGACACGCGCCTAAATTCTCTCAATGTAATAGAGGTTAAATGTTCGCGTGGTAAATATTTTGCCGAAGTTTTCCTAAACGCTCCTTTTGCAACCCAACAAGAAAAAGCAGAGATTCTAACCCAACTCAAAAAAGCACGCGGAATTATCAAGGAATATTGCTTAGAAGAAACGGGCTGGTTTCGTTGTCCAGACTTCAAATTTAGCTTTGACACAACCTTAGAACAAGAAAATCGTTTGGATAAAATCTTTGATACACTCCAAAAAGAGCGCGAAAGCAAACAAAAGGGGAAAAATGACACTTGCTCCTGATTTAGAAATCAAAATCAAAATATTAATAGAAAGTCTAGGTTTTACGCTTTATGATATTTTTAATATTAAAGAAAATGAGAATCAGATTTTGCGTATTTGTATCACAAAGTCAAATAGAGAGGATTCCGCTAGTGTAACACTTGAAGATTGCCAAGAAGTAAGCCTTGCTCTTTCGCCTTTACTAGATGTTGAAATGCCAAATTCTGAAAAGTATTTTTTAGAAGTTAGTTCACCCGGAATTGAACGCACGCTTAGAACCCTTGCACATTATCAAAACGCCATAGGAGAACTTGTCAAAATCAAAACCATAGACAAAAAAGAATTCAAAGGCAAACTTTTACAAGTGAATCAAAACACTCTTACCCTAGAAGATACTCAAGCAAATATGCAAATAATCCCACTAGAGTCTATCAAAAAAGCTCAAACCTACTTTGAATGGTAGTCTCTCACGTGCAAAATATAGGCACAGATGAATTTTATTTGAATCTTTGCTTGCAAAGTGCGTGGCAAAACCAACTCATCACACTGCCAAATCCCGCTGTAAGCGCACTCATATTAGACCAATATGGCACAATTTTAAGCCTAGAATCGCACCAAGAATGTGGCAAACCACACGCAGAAGTGCTTGCTCTTCAAAAAGCCTATGCAAAACTAAGCGGCGATTGTGAAATCTTGCGACTAAGCGATTCTGCGCAAATCCATCAGTATTTGCTCAAATGCTCCCAAAATCTTTTTAATAAGACTACGATTTATGTCAGCCTAGAACCTTGCGGTAGTCATAAATGCGGTAGAACTCCCTCTTGCACAAGTCTTTTAAAAGCACTAAAACCAAAACGCATTATTATTGCCACACAAGATAGAAGCCAAAACGCTAAAGGCGGGGCGGAGGAACTAGAACAATGCGGAATCCCTGTAACAAAAGCTTGGGAAACAAAAAACTTAACTTCCATTCATCAATGCGCAAACTCTCTCTTGTATCCCTTCAATGCCCTGCAAACAAAAGGGCGATTCTTACTCTACAAATATGCTTGCAGGCTAGATGGTAGCATTAATGGCGGACAAATCAGCTCAAAAGCAGCCCAAAGCAAAATGCACGATTATCGTGCAAAAGCAGATTTTTTGCTCCTTTCTGGCAAAACAATAAGAGAAGATAAGCCGACACTTGATGCAAGATTTGCAAGTTTGGAATCCAAACGCCCTCCAAATATCTTAATATTAACGCGTGATAATAATTTCTCTACTGATGCACCACTTTTTGATATACCAAACAGAGAGGTAAAAATATTAAATCAAATAAACCCTACATTACAAAATATTAATGGGTTTATAATGTGTGAGGGCGGAGCAGAACTCCTAAGTGCATTACAGCCACATATAGATATGCTTCTTGTGATTTTACAACCAAGCTTTAATGCAGATTTTACTCTCACAATGCACCTAAGACTCTCCTTTCATCTTGTCCATAGTATGCAAATAGGAGAAGATTTGTTTTTATGGCTTTTACCCAAAAATCAACCAATGCTTTAATTCTTTGCATTTGTATCCCTAATGAGCAAAACAATCCGCTGCGTCCTTTGCAAGATTCCATTTATTGCTTGCTTTGCTCCAAAACATATTCCTCAAATTTTAACAAAATTGGATTATGAAGCTGACTTCGACGCTTAAGCGAATAAAAAGATTGCTCTAGGGGTAAATTTTTAATTTTAATGGGGAATAAGACTTTATTTTCTAACTCTTTTCTAATAGCAATTTCAGAAAAGACAGACAATGCGCCCTCACAAATCACCAAATCCTTAATTGCTGTTGTGCAATTTAGCTCAATAAAAATTGGAATCTCAACCCCGAGTTTTGCCAAAGCACCCACAAATTGTTCCCTCTGCCCCGAACCATATTCTCTCAAAATCCACATCTTGTCTAGTAAATCCTTAATGTCCCTTGTGCGCGAGGCGAGAATAAAATCATTGCTCGCCACAATCAAAGAATCCGTATGCAACATTTCACTCACCAACCCTTCGGTGCTCGCATATTGCGAAGGAATATCTCCCTCTACAAGTGCCAAATCCACCGCACCTTTTTTGATTTGTTCAAAACATTCCTTAAAATGGGCAACCTGTAATTTCAGCCTAACTTTTCTGTGTGTTTTGGCAAACTCAAAAACAATTTTAGGCAAAAAATATTCACTAATTGTATGCGTTGCAACAATACTTAATTCTCCTGTAATCTCTTGAGAATCTGTGCGCTCCAAACTCTCAAGACTTGCATAATATCCTTGCACTACCTCTAGCCACATTCCGCCTAGAAATAATGCTCTTGAAGTTGGCACTAGCTTCTTTCCAATGCGTTCAAAAAGCGGAAAACCCGCAAGTTTTTCTAATCGCTTCACCACTATGGATACATTAGGTTGTGAGATAGAGAATCGTTCGGCTGTTTGTGTAGGACTTTTACTCTTTAACAAATCTAAAAATATCTCTAAATCCTTAATTTTCATTTTGCACCCCTGATTCAAAATAGCTCAAAGAACTCCTACCAAATTTCTTCGTTTTTATGAGCGTAAAACTGCCAATATGCGTTGGAATCTCCAAAGAGGAAATATGCTCCAACACAAGCAAATCAAAAAGATTTTTATCCAAATCCTCTATCATTTGATAACATCTTTCGTAAATATCTTGCATTGTGTTGCGCACATTAAAAGGTGGGTCAATATATCCAATACTAGGGGATTTCAATATTTTCAAAGCAAGCTTATAATGATTAAAAGTATCGCCCAAGAAGACACGATAGTTTTCATTGTTTTGACAAGTACTTTGCAAATTTGCTTTTAAAATCTCGCAAGCCTTTTTATCACTCTCAAAAAACAATGCAAATCTTGCTCCACGACTAAGTGCTTCTATCCCGATACTTCCGCTCCCGGCAAAAAATTCTACAAAACTTGCTCCCACAATGCCACTATTTAAAGTATTAAAAAACGATTCCTTTAGAATTGCTTTAGAAGAGCGCGTCGTATCCAAAGAAGCCATTTGCAACTTGCGTCCCTTATAGATTCCACCTAAAATTCTCAAGGTAGATTTGGGAGGATTTTTAAGCATTTTTGCCCTTATAATGCTCCAAAACAATCGTTTGAATTTCTTTTGCAAAACTGCGTAAAACTTCCTCAATTTTCGTATTCAAATCAGAATCCTCAAAAAGAGGCGGAATCTCTTGCTTTAAATTATCCAAACGATTAAAATCACCAAAACCACTAGAGCTTGACTTAATAAAATCCTCTCCTTGCAAATCCTGATAACTCCTAGATTCCTCATTTTGCGATTCTTGCATTGCTCTGCCTCTGATTTTTCTATCAAAAGCCTCTAGTTCTTGTAGTAGAATTTCTCGCGTAAAAGGAATCTTAAGGTTTGCCTCCTCAAAATCTCCGATTAAGAATACAGGTTTTTGGGATTCTACAAGTTGTGTTGCGACGACAAAATCACAAAGCTTATAACTTGTAAGATATTCCTTTAAATACATCTCCAAACTGCGGTCTAACAACAAAGAATCGCAAATCAGCGCAATTTTCATAATAGAATCCTTACAAAGTATTTTATCAATTATAGCGGAATCTTTACAAAAATTTTAGAATTTTTATCAAGCTTAAGCGCAAAATTCTTGCATTTAGAATCTTTTTTGCTATAATTTAAAAATTTTAAAAGGAGCAAAAATGAAAGCAATGGTAATCCAAGGTCCCAATCTCAATATGCTAGGGATTCGCGACCCGCGTATCTATGGACCAGCAAAGCTTGAAACAATCCACCAAAACATCAAACAACACGCTGAACAAATCGGCTTAGAGGTGGATTTTTTTCAAAGCAATTTTGAAGGCGAAATCGTAGATAAAATCCAAGAATGCTTAGGACAATACGATGGAATTATTATCAATCCCGCCGCTTACTCACACACTTCTGTTGCGATTCGGGACGCAATTTCTGCTGTCAATTTACCAACGATTGAAGTGCATATTAGCAATATCCACTCAAGAGAAGATTTCCGACACAAAAGCTTAACTGCTGCGGTATGCGCTGGCGTTATTGCGGGCTTTGGTCCAATGGGTTATCATCTTGCTTTACAAGGACTTGTTCAGATTCTCACTGAATTAAACGCAATCAAAGAAGCGCGCAAGCAAGCGGCTGCACAAAACGCACAACCCCAACAATAACACCCTAGGAGGGCAAATTGGAAAACTTTATCATCAAAGACGAAAATGCCCTTTATTTTGAAGTGGGTTATAGTTGCGATAACGCTCTTTTTATCGCTTATGGCAAGCAGGGCTATTTCATTACCGATGGACGTTATCAAACCGAGGCGCAAGAGTCTATCAAGCAAGACAAATATGCTGTGGAGATTCTTATTTCTCGTAATCTTATTCGCACTGCACGTGCAATTTTCAAAAAATACGAAAAATCCACCTTTTACTTCAATCCACAAGAATTTTCAGTATTTGCATTTGAAAAGCTAAAAAATAATCTTAAAATTAACTTTATTCCTAAGCTAAACTTTCACCAAGAAAAACGAATCCTCAAAACTGCACAAGAAATAGAGCTTTTACACCATTCTCAAAAGCTCAACTTCAAAGCTTTTGCCAAGTTTGCGCAATTCCTTAGCGAAAAGGGTGTAGATTGCGAAGAATCTTACCTTCATTTCAAAACGCAAGAATTTTTGAGTAAGCAAGGTAAATTTGATTTAAGCTTCAATCCCATTGTAGGAATCAACAAAAATGCTGCAAAACCGCACGCCCTGCCCTCAAACGACAAATTGCAAAAAGGTGATTTATTGCTTTTTGATGCGGGATTGAAATACAAACGTTATTGCTCTGATATGACACGTACAGGGTATTTTGGCAAAAATGGAATCTGTTTTTCTAAAGAACAAAAATTCAAAAACAAAGAGTTGCAAAAAATCTATGACATTGTGCTAAAAGCCCAAGAATGTGCAATCAAAGGCGCAAAAGTAGGAATGCTTGCCTGCGAAGTAGATGCTCTTGCGCGTAATGTGATTGAAAAAGCGGGATATGGCAAATATTTCGTGCATTCCACAGGACACGGAATCGGACTAGATATCCACGAGTTGCCTGTCATTTCGGCACGCTCTCAAACGATTCTGCAAGAAAGTATGGTATTTTCTATTGAGCCGGGCATTTATATTCCCCATCATTATGGCGTGCGCATTGAAGATTTAGTCGTATTACAAAGAGATGGTGCGCGTGTGCTTGGAATCTAAAATGCAATCATTTTCGCCCCATAAAACCAATTGTTTAACTTCCAAAAAGCAGAAATTCTACTGCACCAAATCACAAAATTTGCATTACTTTGGAATCAAAACCTACCGACAAATCAAAATAAACCCTAAAATGACGCGTCTAATTTATGCACTTCCTCCCCTACAAGGTAAATTTTTTGCATTGCAATCCAAGACTCCGCGATTCACTCTTGTGCGCCCACCCAATCCCTATCGTTCTTTTAAGGCATACCAACAACTTAAACAATACGCAATTTTAGGAATCGGGGCAAATTGTGGCGAATGTTTAATTACATTTTGGAAGCTTTTTAAGAGGTTCAAAAAGAAAAATGTTATAATTTCTTTTTCATCTATTTTAAAAAATCCAGCTTTTGGCTGGGAAGCACAAGCAGATTTTTATAATGCAGTTTTATGGGTAAAAACTAAGCTTGGCTATGTAGAATTTTGGAGTTTTTGTGCGTATTTAGAACGTATGTTTGGGCGGAATCGCAAACGACCTTTTAAAAATGCTCCGCGCACTTTGGATATTGATATTATTGGTTTTAAAAATCAATTCTTACGTTTTAAACATTTACAGATTCCACATATTGCGTGGTCTCTTAGAGAAAGCGTGAGGATTCCATTACTAGAGAGGAAGGTATGAAACTATTTACTTATACGGGAGAAAGTTCAGCTGCAGCCTTAGCGCAAGCCAAAGCCGAGCTTGGCGATGAATTTTCAATCATCTCACAAAAAAAATTAAGTGAGGGAGGATATGAAATTTCTGTCGCCATTAGCGAAGAAGACTTAAAAGAAGCTAAGGTTAAAGCTGAACGAGAAAAGCAAAAAAATGAAACCTTAGCAGCAAAAAGCAATAGTATTGCTGATAGATTGGAATTGATTGCACAAAAGGAGTTAGAAAAAAAACGTATGGCACAAACTCTATCTAGCACGCTCCCCGAAGATGTTTCTTTACAACTTTCCGATGCAGTGCGCCAAATCTCGCAGATTGCTGGCGTTGCCTCTAAAATTCCTCCAAAATCTCCTTATCCAACACCTCTAGCGCAGATTCCAAAAGAATCTTCCTCTCAACCCCAAAACAAAGAGAAAGAAGAAAGACCAAAGCAGGCGCAAAACAATAAAGAATCGCAAATAGAAAACAAAAAGAAAGAATCCTCACTTGAAAATAATGATTTGCGCTTGATTCGGGGTGAAATTGATAGACTAAACGACAAACTCAAACTTATCCAAAATATGTTTTGGGAGGAGCGAGGACCCAAACGTGATGGGCTAATTATCCCGCACGAATTTGCAGAAATTTACAGAATCACCAAAGCAAGTGGTATGGCAAAAGAGCATTTAGAAAAGATTATGCAGCTGACTTTGGAATTAATGCCCATTAAAATGCGCGAAAACTCTGTGCTTATCAAGCGATATTTTAGAGAAGTTTTGCGCAAAATGGTATATGCAAGAGCAGAGAATCTAAGCAGCAATGCCAAAAACATTATGATGTTAGTTGGACCCACAGGAGTGGGCAAAACAACGACTTTAGCAAAACTTGCCGCACGTTATTCAAGACTTTTAAACAAAAACTACAAAGTAGGAATCATTACTTTGGATACTTACCGAATCGGTGCAGTGGATCAATTAATGTTTTATGCTAAAAAGATGAAATTAAGTATAGATACCGTAGTAGATACAGAGGAGTTTGTTAATGCGCTAGATTCCTTGAAATATTGCGATTATATTTTGATTGATACGGTGGGCAGCTCACAGCACGATAGGGCGAAGCTAGAATCCCTCAAAAGCTTTGTCAATGCCGACCCAAATACCAAAATTGATGTGAGCTTAGTGATGAGTGCAACCACAAAATACGAAGACTTAAAGGATATTTATCATACTTTTTCTACTTTAGGAATTGACACCTTGCTTTTTACGAAACTAGACGAAACGCATAGCTATGGCAATATTTTTTCTTTGATTTACGAGACTAAAAAACCGGTAAGCTATTTTTCTATTGGTCAAGAAGTGCCAAACGATTTGAATGTTGCGACAAGCGATTTCTTGATTGATTGCTTGCTAGATGGGCTTATTAAAGGCTAAAAATGAAAAACCAAGCGGCAAACTTAGAATTGCTTTTAGAATCTCCAAAAATCTCTAATACAAAATTTATTACCATCACAAGTGGTAAAGGTGGCGTGGGCAAATCTACTTTTAGCGCGAATCTTGCTTATAAACTTTGGCAGCTAGGCTTCAAAGTCGGAATCTTTGACGCAGACATTGGGCTAGCAAATTTGGATATTATGTTTGGTGTGCGCTGTGAAAAAAATCTTTTGCATGTGCTAAAAAATCAAGCAAAACTCAAAGATATTATCATACCTATTGAGCGGAATCTCTATCTTATCCCGGGCGATTCTGGCACAGATATTTTTCGCTATAAGAGCGAATTTATGTTTGAAGCCTTGATTGAGGATTCTGCATTTTTAGACAACTTAGATTTTGTTATCATTGATACAGGTGCAGGGATTGGCGAATACACGCAGACTTTTTTAAAAAATAGTGATGAGGTAATCGTTATTACGATTCCAGACCCTGCGGCAATCACAGATGCTTATGCGACGATTAAACTAGCAGCAAATTTCAAAGAACGTATTTTTATGCTAATTAATATGACAAAAAATAATGCAGAAGCACAAATGATTTTTCAAAAAGTGCAAAAAATCGCACAAGCAAACATTAACAATATCAAATTGGAATTTATTGGTGAATTGACCAAAACATCATTGATTAATCATTACAGCAAAAATCGCGGAATCTTTGTTAAGTTGGAGCCAAATTCCTCCTCTTCAATGGAAATTGAAGAGATTGCACGCAATCTTGCCAAAAAAATGGAACGAAATGTGCTAGTACAAGAAGATAAAAGATTTGGTAAATTCTTAAAAAAGATTTTGGGTCATTTTTAGGAAATGTAAGGAAACAAAATGTCTTTAAAAATGGATAATTTTCTAAGTTTTGCGATTGTGAATGGATTTTTTATCGGACTCTTATTATCCTTTTTGAAATTTGATGAACCAGAAATGATTGTAGCAGGAACGCTTATCTCAACGATTGGATTCTATTTGATTACTTTAGTAAGCGTTTCATTGTTTGTGCGATTTTTGGGCAATCAAGAGCATATTATCAGGAGACCTGCATATAATGATTTGCTAGAAGAATACATTGAAGAGTTTGATAAACGCGAAAAAGTAACCAACAAGATTCGTGGATTCTTGCGCACAATGGAAAAAACAATGCGCGAAGATGAGGAGGAAGAAGCACGGACAAACAAAAATAAAAAACACGAAGTAGAAAAGAATAACTATGCTGACGACTTCTAATGGGTACCAAACAGCATTAAAACAATCGCAAGATTCTCTAGCATTAGACTATCTTCCTGCGCTCAAAGCAATGGCTTTTCGCCTAAAGGAACGATTGCCTGCAAGTGTAGATTTTGCGGATTTGGTATCTATTGGCACAGAAGAGCTTATCAAGCTAGCACGCAAATATGATAGTAAGGTGAGCGAATCTTTTTGGGGTTATGCAAAGCCCCGTGTGCATGGAGCTATGCTTGATTATTTACGCAGTCTAGACAATGTTTCGCGTCAAACGCGCACATTGATTAAACGCGTAGATAAAGCGATTGCAACTTACTATAATACACATCAAGAAGAGCCAGACAATGCTTATCTAAGCGAGATTCTAGGCGAAGAAGAAGAAAAAATCAAAGAGGCAAGAATTGCGAGCGAAATTTATGGTGTAATGCCTTTAGAAGACCAATTAGGTGGGGGGAGCGAAGAGACATTAGAACGTATAGAAAAAGAGGAGTTGGTTGAAATCATAGAGCAGATTTTAGAACAAGCAACACAAAACGAACAGCTTGTGATTCAACTTTATTATTTTGAAGAATTAAACTTCAAAGAAATTAGTGAAGTAATGGAAATTACAGAATCAAGAGTTTCTCAACTGCATAAGGCAGTGATTCGTAAAATTCGTCAATACCTTGAACAAAGGGGGCTAAATGGCTGATATATTAAGTCAAGAAGAAATTGATGCGCTATTAGAAGTCGTAGATGATGATGGTGCGGAAGCCGAAATCGCAGAAAAACCAACGACTGTTGTCCAACAACACCAAATTACTCTTTATGATTTCAAGCGTCCAAACCGCGTTAGCAAGGAACAACTAAGAGCTTTTCGTGGAATCCACGACAAAATGGCAAGGGCACTTTCTAGTCAAATTTCGGCAATTATGCGCTCTATTGTAGAAATTCAGCTCCACAGCGTGGATCAAATGACCTATGGTGAATTTTTGATGAGCTTGCCAAGTCCTACAAGCTTCAATGTTTTTTCTATGAAGCCTCTTGATGGCACAGGGGTTTTGGAGATTAACCCCAGCATTGCCTTTCCAATGATTGATAGATTGCTTGGAGGCAAAGGCGACCCTTACGAATCCACGCGTGAATTTAGCGATATTGAACTAAATTTGCTAGATACAATCCTGCGTCAAATGATGCAGAATCTCAAGGACGCTTGGGCACCTGTTACAGAGATTTTTCCCACCGTAGATGTGAAAGAATCTAGCCCCAATGTTGTGCAAATTGTTGCACAAAACGAAATTGTTATTATGGTTGTTATGGAAATCATCATTGGACATAGTAGCGGAATGATGAACCTTTGCTATCCTGTTATTTCTCTAGAATCCGTGCTTTCGCGTCTCGCGAGTCGCGATATTATGTTAAGCGAAACAAGCTCCAAAAAATCGCGCAACAAAGAATTGCAAGCCCTTTTAGGTGGAGCAAAAGTCAATGTCGCAGCAATGCTTGGAGAAACCAAACTCAATATGCACGAAATCTTGGATTTGGAAGTGGGCGATATCGTGCGACTTGACCGCCCAGCAGATGACACGGTAATTATCAATGTAGATGGACGTGAAAAATTCCTTGCTAGCATTGGTTTGCACCGCTATCGTAAGACGATTGAAGTCAAAGAAATGATAAAAACAGAAAAAGACCAAGTCAAAGAAATCCTTGAAATGCTTGAAACTCAACGCAAATCTAGAGCAAACGAAATTGAAGAAGATTAGGAGTAAAGTATGCTAAATGATTTTTTAAAACTCATTATTCAAGAAACGGGTGCGACAATAGAGGGTTTGCTTGGAAGCGCACCGGAAGTTAGCCACATTGAAGCACAAAATGGTAAAAGCGATTCCATCAAACCCCCAATGGCAAAAATTGACATTAGCACAGACGATGGAGCAACGCTTGCGCTTTTTATTTCTCCCAAAGTCGCCACCGCACTTGCAGATATGATGTTAGGTGGAGAAGGGGAGAGTCAAGAAGCAATGAGTGCAGATGATTTGGACGCCACAAAGGAAATTGCTTCTAACATCTTTGGAGCAATCTCTACTTCACTTGGAGGGCAAAAAGAGCTACCCAAACTTAGTTTCACCCTGAACAATATCAATTTCCTGCCCGACGGAGATTTGGGACTTTCTAATTATAGTGGATTCTATACTTTTTCTTTCCATATTGGCTCTATCCAAGATTATTTATATTTTGCTTTCTCTAGTGCATTTGAACAACATTTCAACCCAAGCCCACCAGCTGAAACTGCTCCAAGCGAGGAATCTAGCGGAGGTGGAGGCACACAAGCCAAAGTAGAACTCAATAATTCTGAAATGAAAAATATGGCGATGCTTTTAGATGTACGCTTGCAAGTCAAGGTTAGAATCGGGCAAAAAAAAATGCTTCTTAAAGATGTAATTGCTATGGACATTGGAAGCGTTGTGGAACTCAATCAACTTGCAAATGACCCCTTGGAAGTCTTGGTAGATGACAAAGTCATCGCAAAGGGTGAAGTCGTTATTGTAGATGGAAACTTTGGGATTCAAATCACTGAAATTGCTCCCAAAAAAGATAGAATAGAGCAGCTTTTATAACAAAAAGTGGAATCGCAAATCAAACTTTTTGAAATCTCTCTTTATTTGCATATTCCTTTTTGTGATAGCAAATGCGGATATTGTGCTTTTAATTCCCAAATCAACAAAAATCACTTAAAAACAATTTATATGGAAACTCTCGCCCGATATGTTTCCTATAAGATTCACAACCTTTTAAAAGAAAACCAAAATTTACAAATTACTTCAGTTTATATTGGCGGGGGCACTCCAAATAGTGTAAAATCCCGTGCTTATTCATCTCTTTTTGCGGAGTTTTCTCCCTATCTTGCACCACAAGCAGAAATTAGTATTGAAGCAAATCCTAACTCCCTAAGCTTAGAATGGTTGCAGACGCTTCAAAGTTTGGGTGTCAATCGCTTAAGCTTAGGAGCGCAAAGCTTTGAGGATTCTAAACTTATCTTTTTGGAGAGACACCATAGGAAAGATTCTATCTTTTACGCCATTGAAATGGCACTAAAGGCTGGTTTGAAGAATCTTAGCATTGACTTAATCTATGGCACACCCTTGTGTAATGCTTCATTACTCACACAAGAATTAGAAACCGCCTGTGCTTTACCCTTAAGTCATCTTTCCGCCTATCAGTTAAGCATTGATGAGGGAAGTAGATTCTATGCAAACAAGGAATCATTAGGAAATTTGAGGGATTTTGAGGGGGAATTTGAGGGATTTTTGAGTATGGGACATTTTATTAAATCCTATTTACAAACCAAAGGATTTAAGCAATATGAAGTCAGCAATTATGCCAAAACTAGTCCCTCTTATCATAATCTCCGCTATTGGGAGGGCAAGGAATACTTAGGCATTGGTGCGGGAGCTGTTGGATTTCAAGGAGGCGTGCGCACAAGTATGCCAAAAAGTATTGAAAAATTTTTGTCGGGATTCTATGAAGAAAAAGAAATTTTAAGTACGCACAATCAACTCTTGGAACATTTGTTTTTGGGATTCCGCTCTTGTGTTGGCGTAGAGAGGAAAAGAATCCCCAACACGCGCAATCTTAAAATTTTGTTAGAAGAAAATAAAGTGAAGCAAGACGGGGAAAGAATTTATGCAAAAGATTATTTTTTGGGTGATGAAATCGCCTTGTTTGTAGGATAAGCCAATGGAAGTGCAAACACCAAAAATCGTGCTAGCCCTTGACATAGGACTTAAAAGAATCGGGGTAGCAAAGGCGATTCAAAATATTGCCCTACCCCTCCCACCAATTCTGCGCAAAAACCGCAATCAAGCAGCCAAAGAAATCAGTCAGCTCCTCTTAGACTCCAAAGCGAATGTATTAGTGGTTGGAATCCCTATGCAAAAGAGGGATTCTGCTTTGACAGACGAGGATTCTCTTGCAACAATGCAAAAAAGAATCCGACATTTTGTCAGCTTACTTACGATTCCACCTCATCTTGAAATCATCTTCTTGGACGAAAGCTTCAGCTCCTTTGAGGCATTGCAAAAACTAGAGGACAAAAAATCACGCAAAAAAGCACACAGCAAAGATGGCAGCCTAGATTCTCTTGCAGCTCTTGTGATTTTAGAAAGATATTTGATAAACTTTGATAGAATTCCGCAATCCAATTCAAAAGACGAAAATAATGACAAGCAATCCACTCGCAATTAAAGAATACTAACAAAAACAAATGCATACTCTTTTGCAAGAAATCAAGCAATTTGGTGAATTTAGTAGTCAATTTTATGCTTTGGAATCTTTTAGGCAAGAATTAAAACCCTTTTATCAGTGGAAATTATTGGATAGATTTGTAGGATTTAGAGGCAAAAAATCAACGGAGATTTCATAGACCACCATATCACTGCTTATTTTGCTCCTTTGGCTTTTAAGCGCAAAAGTTGGGAGCAAATAGCCCCCTCTTAAGCAAAGCACTTCAAGCCTCCCAAACGCACTTTATTTATGTCTCTCTCCCTTTGAAGCTTAGGATTTATCCTAAATTGGTTGCGAAGGATTCTACATTTTTACAAGGTGCTTCCACTTTGCTACAATTTAGACAAATGACTTTAAAACTCGTGCAAAACGGGGTAGAAGTCTTGGATATTTCTCCTCTTTTTATGCAACACAAAAAAAGGACAATACACATCTTTTTACCAAAGGGCATCATATTTCTTATAAGGGCGCAAGCTTGGTCGCGCAAATAATTGCACGGATTATATCCAACAAACGACAGATTTCGTGCCTGATAATGTGCATTTCAAAGCATAAAACCTCTTTGGATTCCTGTCAAAAACGATAATTTACAGAGAGGGGAAAACTTATATTGCAGATAAAAAAGATTCTCCCTTTTGTATTTTTGGTAATTGCAACTTACAAGCTTATCACAAAGAAGGTGCAGGGATTGCCTCCAATCTTGCTTTTGCTTTAAAAAAGAAATAGATTATTTGGGGAGGAAATTAATCTTTTAGGATAGGGAATTGGTTCTTAGTGGCTCTTTCGTGCGCACCTCTGCTGTAAGTGGTATAACCAAAAAGAGTAATAAAGAAAAAATATGGAAAGCACTAAGAGGAAAAAAATTTATAGAGAATCAATGGAACACTCTTGCACTCAAATCACGATAAGATAACTACTCTTATCATAAATTTAAGATTCTTAAAAGCAATGGAATAAAATTCTTAATGAGCTAAAAATAAAATCAGAGATTTATCATTCAAAAGCAGATTAATTTGCACACCTTGTTTGTCTGTTAAAACTTGATAAATCTCATCTTCATTTTTAAAGGCTTTTGGTAACGAGATTCCAATTGAAATGCTATTTTCAGCCAATACCGCTTTGGAGCGACCTGCGATGATGTTAGTAAATTCCGAAATAACATCTAACAACTCTTCATCGCTTTGGGATTCCTCTCCCAAAAGCATCATAGAAGCTTCCTTGACTAGCACCTTGCTAAAGCACAATGCCACGATTCCGCTTACATCGCCTTCAAAAGTAATCATCGCCCCCATTATATCTACTTCGTTAGTTTTGTTGTATTTGGTTACTTTGTAATCTGTACGTTTTGCCTCGCCACCCGTCAAAGAAGAAAGCGTTTCAATTGCCGCATTGACAAATACAGGCAACTGCGCTACCAAATTCTTAGTTAATCCCTTGCTTTTTTGTTGTGAAGTTTGATGCACTTTAGCAAGTTCTCTAATTTTCGCGTCATTTCTGCATTTATCTATATTATCAAAAAACAAAATATTACTACGCATACAAAGCTCTTGTCTGCTGTGATCTAAAGGAGTCTTTAGCCCACAAATTGCAATACAAGCCCCAAATTTTGTATTATTGAGTGCCAAAGACATAATAAAATCCAATGCAGCTAAATTAAAATCTTTGGTATCACTCGCATCAAAAATAAAAACTCTATAACCCTCTCTTAAGCGCGAATTGTGTGCTTGGATATTAAAAGAAAGCGAGATATTTTTATCTACTTTTTTATAAAGCGTATAAATCACGATTCCATTATTAATCGTAATGGGAATGAAATTGCTTGTAATATCAAAATAAATATCATACAGATAAATAGCTTTATCAAGATATTGACGCCGCTTATCCATAAACTCTTCACCGCTATTGACACAGATTACCTCATATCCCTTAGCAGTCAGCTCTTGAGAAATCAACGTCTGCATCATACCATCTGCATCATAATAAATCACACTTTGATTTAGCGGAGGAATTTTAAGTCCAAGCAAGAGATTTGCCATATGTTCTGTGCGAAAAAGTGGTAAGCTTTTGTTGGGAAAAAGAGATTTCAACTTAGGGAATTGCGCATCATTATAGCCTACGAATGCTACTGCAATGCTCACTTTATTTTGCATAGCAAGCAAAGCTTTAGCGATAAGAATCGTCGCACCCTCATCAAATTGCGCAATATGCTCAAACGAAAAATACACTGCTTTGAGTGCGAGAGAACGAATTGTCGCGCTATTGGAGATAAGCACACCACAAATTTCTTTTGCTTCTTTCATCTCCAAGCGCACATCTGGCGCATAAATCGCAATATCGTGTTTAATGATAGGTCTCAATTCCTCAAACCTTTAAAAGTCTTATTTGGTATAAACTTCTGCCTCTACTCTTCTATTTTGTTTTCTGCCCTCTTTTGTGGCATTATCTGCAATCGGTCTTGTTTCGCCATAACCTTTTGCTTCCAATCTCTCTGGAGAGATTCCTTCTTCTATAATTTTATCTTTTACCGCTGTTGCGCGACGTTCAGATAGTTGTTGATTGTAAGCTGAATTTCCTGTGGAATCTGTATGCCCATTAATGATTGCAGTTTGATTTGGATTTTGTTTCATATATTCTGCAAAATCTGTGATTTCTACATTATATTCTGGTGCAATGGTTGTAGAATCAAATGGGAATTGCACAGAGAATGTATGAATATGAGACAATGTCTCTGTTGGTTGTGGCTCTGGTTGTGCGTAAGTTCCAAATGGAATACTAAAACCAACCATTGCAATCACATCACTACGTCCATCAAAACTTGCCAAATGTCGGAGTTCTGTTTTTAGGTGGAGGTATTCTGCAATTTCATGACGCAATCCCACACCATATTGTCCAAAGAAATCACTATCCATATTTTGGAAATTATGGCTTAAATCCTCATAACCAAGACCTCCTAAAATATAAACAGAAGTTTTATCCCATACTTCAAATTCTTTTACAAGGTTCATATAATAGCGATTGATATCCGTAGATTGTCCTTGCTCACTACCTTTTGCGCTATCTGCGCGGTCATAACCAAGTTCTACAAGCACACTTGGTGCAACACGACTAGCAAACTTCAAACCATAACTTAAATCCGCGCTATTTTTGTAACGATCATTGTCGATATGGAAAGTTCCACCAACTTGCGGAGTAACCTCAAATAGGTTGTTAGCCGCAAAAAGCGAGCCACTTAATGCGAGTGAAAGCGCAAGAATTTTTTTCATAATTTTCTCCTTTAAACAATATAAAATTTATATTATAACTAATTTTTTGGCTATAATACTAGGTTTTATTGAAATTTTGTGTTTAATTTTAATTTCAAGGTAACATTTATTCAAATATTAAAAGGTAATTCCCAATGAAAGATTTTGAACAAATCCGACAAAATCTTGTCCAATTTATTGCAACCGAAGTTCAAGCAAGAGGATTTCAATTCGTTGTTTTTGGGTTAAGCGGTGGCGTTGATTCTGCAGTCGTTGCACGTCTTTGTCAGCTTGCTTTTCCAAACAATCATCAAGCCCTTTTAATGCCCTCCAAACAATCCTCCCAAACAAGCCTAACCCACGCATTAGAACTCTGTAAAAAATTTAATATTTCCTATCAGATTCTACAACTCCACCAACCACAAAGTGCTTTTGAAGCAACTTTGCAAGGATTAGATTCTACGCCCTTGCGATTAGGGAATCTTTGTGCGAGATTGCGTATGATTTGTCTCTACGACTACGCTTTTACACATAATGCTTTAGTGATTGGCACAAGCAATAAAAGTGAGATTTTGCTTGGCTATGGCACAATCTTTGGTGACTTAGCCTGCGCAATAAATCCTATCGGCAATCTCTATAAAACAGAAATTTATGAACTTGCGCGTGTTTTAGGGGTTCCGCAAACTATCCTAGAAAAAGCACCAAGTGCGGATTTGTATGAGGGACAGAGTGATGAGAAGGAATTGGGTTTTCCTTATGCAATCTTAGACAGAATTATGCTACTATTAGACAAAGGCGCAAAAGACGATGAAATCTTGCAACAAAATCTACCACGAGAGGCGTTAAGATTGGTCAAAGAGAGAATTTCTCACTTTGATTTTAAGCGCAAAATGCCAGAAATTGCAAATATTTAAAGGAAAATTTATGCGAAGTATTCCCTATTTTATCCCTGATATTACAGAGGCAGAAAGAGATGCAATTCTCAATGTATTAGAAAATCCAAGTCATAATATTGTGTTAGAGCTTGAAGAAGAATTTAAAAAATACATTGGTATCAAACACGCAATTTCAGCTGTTAGCGGAACAGCTGCTTTTCATTTGTGTCTTTTTGCTATGGATTTAAAACGAGGGGATAAAATCTTATGTTCCGTGAATTGTCACCCTAGTTTTCCAGAAATGATTCGGCATTTTGATGCAGAACCGATTTTTGTGGATATTGAAGAGGATACCTTTCTCATTTCTTTACAAAAATGTAAAGAAACATTAGAAAGAATCGGAAACAAAAAATTACGTGCAATTATCATTAGCCATGTTGCAGGGCAAGCTTGCGATATAGAGCCTTTTTACGATTTAGCCGAACATTACAATATTAAAGTCATTGAAGACGCAACGATGGCATTAGGATTGACGCACAATGGTTTAAAAATCGGCTCTCATCATAGCTTTGCAAGCATTTTTAGCGTTGTGCTAGATTCTGCAAATCCTGTTGCACAAGCCGGTATGCTCACAACACAAGACGATGAACTTGCTGCACAGGCAATGCTTTTGCGCTACCACGGAGTTGTGAGTGAAAAAACTACTAGCACGCGTCCGCAATATCTCTATGATGTCGTAGGGATTGGCAACAAATACAATATTAGTTACCTTGATACCGCACTTTGTCTAAGTCAGCTTAAGCGCATTGATTATATTATCAAAAAGCGTCAAGAAATTGCAAAATATTATATTCACGCATTACAAAACGCCCCCCATCTTGTAATGCCAAGCGCCAAAAGCGAACACATTTTTTTTCATTTTATCATCAAGGTAGATAAGAATCGCGACCATTTTGCACGTGAGCTAAAGGAATGCGGTATAGAAAGTGCGCTTCATTTTGTGCCATTGCATTTATTGAGTTATTACAAAAACAAATACAAATACAAAATCAGTGATTTTCCCGTCTCTCTTAAAAACTACCAGCAGATTTTAAGTTTGCCTATTTATAGCGCAATGCAAAAAGAAGACATAGACTATGTTTGCAAGCAAGTTTTGCGCCTTGCAAGCGAGCGTGTTTAATGCGTAAAATTGAAAAATATTTTTTTGCACCTAGCCCATTGCAAAAACTCCTTGCCTTTTGCCTTTTGCCTTTTAGCCTCATTTACTGCATTATTGCCACTCTCAAGCGAAAATTCGCACGCTTTTATGATTTTGGGATTCCAATTATTAGTGTGGGGAATCTTGTTTTAGGTGGTAGTGGTAAATCGCCTTTTATTATAGAAATTGCGAAAAATTATCCAAATTCTTGCGTGATTTTGCGTGGATTTGGGCGCAAAAGCAAAGGCTTAAAAGTTGTCAGTATTCAAGGCAATCTACAAACAAATGTGCAAATTGCCGGTGATGAGGCGATTATGCTCGCCAAAAACCTGCCTTATTGTAGTGTAATTGTCAGCGAAAATCGCAAAAATGCGATTCTAAAAGCCAAAGAATTAGGAGCCAAGATTGTCTTTTTAGACGATGGATTCCGCTTTAATTTCAAAAAATTAAACATCATCTTAAAACCTAAGCTAGAACCTTACTTTGACTTTTGTATCCCAAGCGGCGGGTATCGCGAACACAAAAGCTCCTATCAAAAAGCTGATATTCTAGCACAAGAAGGCAGAGATTATGAGCGCAAAGTCCAACTCCTCTACCCCACCAAAAGAATGCTACTTCTTACGGCGATTGCAAATCCCTCACGATTGGATTCTTACTTGCCTGATGTAGTAGGAAAAATCATCTTGAAAGACCATTCTTTTTTTGATAAAACCAAAATACTAGAAGAATATGCGCGTCTTAGTGCCACTTCTCTCCTTGTTACGCAAAAAGATGCAACAAAACTTGAGGAATTTGGCTTGCCACTTTCTCTTTTGCATTTAGAAATGCACATTAATCCCGTAATCCAACAAAGCATTCAAGAATATATTGCAAAAGAATCGTAATTACCATTGCGAAAATGCGTAACCTCAAATCTTTTTTTCAAGTTTGAATCCTCATAGAAATTGCTTCGCTATGCTTAAATGAGACTCTTAAGATGAATGCTTGAATAAGCTTAGAAATTCGCGCTTGTAGCGTCTAATCTCCCTTACATTAAGAGAAAAATAGATTCCACAAGCCAAAAGCAAACAACAAGCAATAATCAACGCTAAAGGAAAGGGTGTATTCGCTTCTACCGCTCCTACGACAAAAGAAATCACCCCCGCAAAGATAAATTGCACCATTCCCAAAATGGCTGAAGCACTTCCAGACATTTGTTTGAAACGCGCCATTGCAAGCGTTGTGGTGTTTGGCACAATAAAACCATTCATTCCAAGCATTAAGAACAAAAGAATCTCAAAAGGCAAGAATCCCAAATCCAACCACCCGACTACAAGCAATACTAATGCAACCCCAAACATCATCACAAACGCATAAGGCAACACTGCATAAGGAGAATATTTACGCACGATTCTTGCATTAATATTGGCAAAAATCATAAAACTAAGTGCATTCACTCCAAAAAGGATTCCATAGGTTTTTTCGCTTAAACCAAAGTATTCGCGAAAAATAAACGATGAGCCGGTAATATAGGCAAAAATTGTTGCCATTACAAGACTAGAGGATAGAATATAAATGCGGAATCTGCGGTCTTGCAAAATATGAAAATAATTCACTAAAACAACTTTAAACTCTGGCTTGACTCTCTGCACAGATTCTTTCTCTTGGATTCCAAAGATAATCAAAACAAAAAGTAGAATCCCAAGCGCAAAAAGTGTCGCAAAAATACTTTTCCACGAAAAGAAATCCAACAAAAATCCCCCAAACACAGGGGCAAGCATAGGAGCTAAACTAGAAACAACCATCATTAAAGCAAACGCACTTGCCGCTTCTTTTAACGCAAAATTATCATTGATAATTGCACGCGCAATCACCACTCCAGCACAGCCACCAAGTGCTTGCAAAAAACGCCAAAAAATAAAACTATCCACAGAATCAAAGCTAATGCACGCAAAGCTTGCGACAATAAAAAGTGCGATTCCAATATACAGGGGCTTTTTCCTGCCATAAACATCACTCAAAGGTCCATAGATTAACTGCCCAAACGCAAAAGCGATGAAAAAAATAGCCAAAGAAAGTTGCGCATAAAAAGGTGTAGTCGTGAAACTTCTCTGAACCTCTCCAAGTGCGGGCAAATACATATCCGTAGAAAGAGGAGCAAGGCTAGACATAAAAGCCAAAATAACAATCAACCTCGCTTTTGCAAAACCTTGATAAGCAGTAGCTTTTTGCATAGAAAATCCTCAAGTTTTTGATTTTGAACAACGATTATAACACATTAGAATTTTAGAAAAAAATTAATTAACTTTTTGTGCGTTTGGATTCTGTAAGATTCCACAAAAAATCAAAACCCGCAAAGAGTCTTGCAAAATATCAGGCTAAAAACCCGCTTGAAATAAAAGAGTGAGTGCGTCAAATGCACTTAAAAATTCGCGCTTAAAATGCAACATAATCGCCGGAACAATCACAACCAACACCGCAAAAGCGACTGCAATTTTGACAGGAAATCCGATTGCTAGCAAATTGAATTGCGGATGGGCTTTCATAATCATACCAAAAATAATATCTGATAGCAAAATCAAAGCAATAATCGGAAAGGACATTGTAAGCCCTACAACAAAAAGACTTGCAAAAGACTTCACAATATATTCAATATAATTTTGAGTAAAAAGAAAACCACCCAATGGAATCTCTTGAATGCTCTGCGCAACAAAATAAAAGAACAAATGATGATAATCAAGCCCTAGTGCAATCAGCAAAGCAAGAAGTGTAAGCAGTTGCCCTACAATTGGTTTTTGCGCTCCCGTAATAGGGTCATAAGCATTTGCAATCGTCAATCCCATTGCAAACGAAATCAATTCTCCACCAAAAGAAATCATACCGAAAACAATTTGCAATGCCATAGATGCGAGAAATCCCAACATAATTTCAGAAAGTCCCGCAACGATGAAGCGCAAAATCGTCCAATTTGCTGGTGGCACAACATCTAAAAGAGGGACAAAAAGAATCGTAAGCCAAAAAATCAATGCGCCTTTAATGGAATTATTAATCATTTGATTTTCAAAAAAAGGAAAAAAGGCGATAATCCCGGCAAATCGTAACAGCAAGAGTAGAAAGTTTGCGACATTCCCTTCAGTAAGATAGGCTAGGAGTTCCATAACTTAAAACTTTTTCAACTCTTAAATAGGAAAAGGAGATTTTATTCAAGAGATTTAAGAGAAGCGTGTTCCAAACGATAAGAATGTAAAGCTTTCCTTGCAAGAATTGGGTCGTGCGTAACAAATACAAGCAACGATTGTGTCAATCTCACATAATCAAACAAAAGCTCCATTACGCCAAAAGCCGTTTCCCTATCCAAATTTCCGGTTGGTTCATCAGCAAAGATGATTTTAGGTCTTTTAGTCAAAATCCTAGCAATGGATAGCCTCTGCTGCTGCCCTCCGCTCAATGCGCTGACATTTAATGGCAAAGTTTCTAAAATTCCAAACAAACTTAAAAGCTCGTGGTCAATCTTTTGATTACTCAACAAAGAAGCAACTTCCAAGTTTTCTTCTGCGCTGAATCCCAAAAATAAATAATGCGATTGAAAAATGATTCCAATTTCATTACGTCTTAGGGCAAGTAATTCACTTTGGGGAAGTTGATAAATATCCTTGCCCAAAAGCTTCACAACACCACTTTGAGGCTTTAAAAAACTAGAAAGAATGTGCAAGAGCGTGCTTTTGCCACTCCCACTTACACCCATAATAGAGAGTGTTTCACCTGCATTTAAGCTGAAAGTTACATTTTCTAAAATAGGAGAATCATAGCCAAAAGAAAGGTTTTCAGCTACAAGAGAAGCCAAGCAGAGCTCCCCAAATTAGCCTAATTGTGCTGCAACTTCATCTGCGAAGCTACAAGCTTGTTTTGTGATTCCCTCGCCAAGCTCAAAACGCACATATTCCACGACTTCAATAGAATCCCCGAGTTCTTTAGATTTATCCCCCAATACTTGTGCAATTGTTTTCTTATCGTCCATTACAAAGAACTGCCCCAATAGTGTAAGCCTTTGGTCTAAAATCGTAGAATCTGCCTTGAATCTTTCTAATTGTCCGGGCAAAATTTTATCCCAAATTTGCTCTGGTTTGCCTTGTGCTTTTAATTCTGCCTTTAATTTTTCCTCTTGTTGTTTTAAGATTTCATCAGTTAATTCTAGCTGACTAATATATTCTGGAATCTTATGCAAAGGCTTGCCAAGTCTTTTTAGCTCTTCATTTTCTTTTTCTAGCTCCGCAATAATCGCTGTTTTCTCGCTTTTAATAAAGTCCAAATCAAAAGAATGGTAAGAAATCACTTGTGGTTTCATCGCCGCAGCGTGCATACAAAGACTCTTCGTAAAATCCGACAATTTAGCCGCATTTGCTTCATTTTGGCATTTTAATGCAATAATAACGCCCACGCGCCCATTAGAATGCACATATGCATTGACGATTCCACCTCCTTTTGCTTCAACTTTCGCGATTCTGCGCACAACGATATTTTCACCGATTTTTGCAATTTGAGACTTTAGGTATTCTTCAAATTTCGCTCCCTCAAAGTTAAGCGTGTGAAGTTCCTCTACATTGGAGACATCAGAATCTTGCACCATTGCGATTGTTTTTGCGCTCAATTCTTTGAAGCCGTCATTCTTAGCCACAAAGTCTGTTTCAGAGTTAATCTCTGCCATACTTACCTTTTTGAAATCAGGAGATACTTTAATAGCAATACTTCCCTCTGCCGCTACTCTGTCAGCTTTTTTTGCTGCTTTACTAAGCCCTTTTTCCCTCAAATATTCTACGGCTTTTTCTAAATCACCGCCCACTTCTACAAGAGCTTTTTTACAATCCATCATTCCCGCGTCTGTCCTATCGCGAAGTTGTTTTACAAGCTGCGCACTAATCTCTGCCATTGCCTCTCCTTATTCTGCTTCTACACTCTTGGCGAAATCTTCTTCGCTCATTGCTTCCTCAATCACCTCTTGTTTTTCCTCCTCACTTGCTGGCTCTGCTACTTCTTGTGTCGGTGCTTCACCACCAGCAATTGCACGCCCTTCTGTAATAGCCTCTGCCATTTCTTTACAGAATAGCTGAATAGAACGAATTGCATCATCATTACCCGGGATTGGATAATCCACCATATCGGGGTCGCAGTTTGTATCTAGTGGCGCAACGACAGGAATCCCTAATCTTCTTGCTTCTGCGACTGCAATTTTTTCTTTTGCCGCGTCAATCACAAAAATCATATCAGGAGCTTTTTTAAGATGTCTCACACCGCCCAAATAACGCGCTAATTTCTCTTTTTTGCGCTGAATCATCAGTTTTTCTTTTTTCGTTAGCAAGTCAATTTGCCCGCTAGCTTCCATTTCCTCAATAATTTCAAGCTTACGGATAGACTTTTTAATGGTAGAGAAGTTTGTAAGCATTCCACCTAGCCAACGATAATTCACATAAGGAGCATTGATGCTATCCGCATATTGTTTGAGTGTTTCGCTTGCTTGTTTTTTCGTCCCAACAAACATTACCACTTTGCCCTCCGCTGCCGCGTCGCGCACAATATTGTAAGTGTAGCGAAAATAACGCAAAGTTTTTTGCAAATCAATAATATGAATATTTTTGCGCACACCAAAAATGTATTTTTTCATCTTTGGATTCCAACGTCTTGTTTGGTGTCCAAAATGCACACCACATTCTAAAAGGTCTTTCATTGTTACCATAGTGTTCTCCTATTTGTTGTTTTGGTTTTCCCTCCACGCTCCTTCAACGCTATCAAGCGCAACCTAAACTTAGGATTAGCGTGTGTGAAATTTGATAAATAAAAGGTTAGCATTTTATTAAAATTTTCTTTAATTTTAGCTTTTATTAAAGTTATTGCTTTCCTAAACTATCTTAAAATTCTTTGCTTTCTATTAATGTTTGCTCTTTCATTGCTTGAGCAATCTCTTCATATCCTTTCAATGCGTTTTCATCACACAAAACCCATTCATTAAGTCCCTCTAAACTCATCATATGTGCAATTTTTGGGTCATTTTTAAGGGCATTTTGTGATTTCATCATTTCTACAAAGCTTCTTTTTAAGTAAGAATCAAAACTTTTTAGGGTTGTAAAATTACAATGACAATAAGCAGGGCTTGTGTAAAAATTCACCATTTGAGGATAATTTCCCTCTTGCATAACCCTCACCCAAGTAGTAGAGCCAATCGCTCCTGCATCTAGTTCTCCACTTTTTATTTTATCCAGCACATCAAATTCACTTCGCCCTGTATCGCCGTGTTTGCCCACATCGCTATTAAAGCGATAGACTTTAAGTGTATCATCTGCACTTGATTGATGCAGAGAATCTAAAGGCATCTCTTTAAGTGCAAGTGAGGCTTGTTGCAAATAAAATAAAGGCATAATCGCCGCTTGAGCAGAATCTAAACTCCCTAAACCAAATTTTTTACCCTTCAAATCCTCTAAACCCTTCATTGTATCTCTTTTGGCTACAAATACACTTTTAAAGCCAATATCAGTATCGCGCATTAAAATTGCCTCTGCACCATTATTTGTGCAATGCTTAGAGCGGATAAAAGCCACATTTGTATTCCAAGCAATATCTATTTTTCCCTCTTTAAGCCACTGCACTTGCCGCTCATAGTTGCTAAATAACACATAATCTAGCCTTATATCTTTAAAATAATCATTAGCATATTCCCTAATCGTATCCCAAATAGGGACAATTTGTGGCGCATACGCCACTGCACCTACTAAAATTGACTTCATATTTACTCCTTTGGTAAAAGTGCATCAGAGAGCCACACTTGTAAAATATCAAGACTTGGCGCCATTACTTGTGAAGCGAACGCATCTCGCAAATATCGCTCTAGTGGCAAGAGCTTACTATAAGCTTTTCCTCCACCAAGTCGCATTGCAAGAGCACAAATGTCCATAACAAGCTGTGTGGCGTTAATCCTACACGCAAATATTTTGCACATTGCATCAGATTCTTTATTATCAAATGCCCTTGCAGCCTCTTTTGTCAGTGCAATTTGGCTTTGCGTTTTGGTATAGAGTTCTGCGATATGGATTCTCACTAACTCTTTATCTGCCAAAGAGGAGCCATCAGTATATTTTCTACTCTTACAATGACTAAGTGCGCATTCATAAGCAGCCTTTCCCACACCGCTATACACCGCTCCAAGCCCCACGACAAAATACATTGCTACAACTCCAGCTTGCGCTTCACCCTCTCCGTCAATGCCAAGCAAATATTGTTTTGTATGAAGCTTCACATCATTATATTGCACAGGTTTTGAGACATTTCCGCGCATACCTAACCCATTCCACACGCCCTCTTCGTGATAAATACCCTCTGCATCATTGGGTGTAATCCAATTATTTTTACCACCATTTACTTTGCAAGAATTTGTATAGGTAAGATAATAGTTTGCTTGTTGAGCGGAAGTTACAAAGCTTTTCCGCCCTTTTAAGATTCTATACTCTCCCGCTTCTGTCTCTGTTATATCAGGCAAACCAAAGTGTGTCCCAGAGCCACTTTCACTATAAGCAAGAGCAAAAGAAATCTCCCCTTTTGCTATTTTTGGCAAAAATTCCTCTTTTTGCTCTTTTGTCCCAAAAGTCGCAATACAAGCCGTTGCAACATTATGCATCATATAACAAAGTGCAGTAGAAGCATCAAATTGCGCTAAAGTATAACACACCTGCGCGTGATTAAGACAATTTCCACCGCTTCCGCCATACTCTTTAGGCACTAATAATCCCATAAACCCTTGCTTTTTGAGCTCATCATAGGCTTCTTTTGGGAATCTTGCTTCTTTGTCAATAGATTCTGTATGAGGAGCAACAAATACCTTACCAAACTCCGCTGCTTTTTGTTCTAAGTTTTCCAAACTTAACATATTTTCTCCTTACATAAAATTAGGTGTATGAGCCCTGCTTAAATCAAGGGCAAGTTCCTCATCAATGCCACATTCCACAAGCCGCTTTGTGCGATTTTTCTCCATTTTTTTCTTTAATTCCTGCACCTCCTCAAATCCATTTGAAATTAACACGCTATCCTCTCCACCTCCACGCAATAGAGCCATAGATTCTAAAAGCAGGGAGGATTCGCCACTTTGCGCATCTAAATAATTTTTACGCGCAAAAACGACTTCCTTTAAGGCAACAATTTTGGCAGGATTTTGTGCTATTGCTTGTTTCACATTATTGATTCCATAGGCAACGTGGCGACTTTCATCTTTTCTTGCTAAAGCAAGTAAATATGCACTCGCCTCATCTCCTAATGCCCTAAAGCTCTCCTCTAAAAACTTTAATAAATCAATGAAAGTCCCTTCCCCCATAATATGCAGCAAAAAGCTAGATTTGAAATAATCTTTCTCATTCCACAGGCTAAAAAGGCTTTGTTGCGTTGTAAGTGTGGAGTATTGCACACCAAGCCCTGTAACATTTGCCCTTTTGATAAAAGATTCTATATGTCGGCTCTCATCACCGATAATAGAGGAGAGTAAAAGCGGAAGAGGCGTGAAAAAGGGTGAAATCTGCCCTAAAAATCGTGCGGGGATATACAGAGCTGAAAACTCATTTTCAGTTAAATAAGTCATAATCTGTGCGATTGCAAATTGCAGGGCTGGGCTAAACTCTGGTATTTCTTGCCATTTTATATCTGTGGTGGCATTCCATTGCGACTTTTTAGAATCCTCATAAATTTGTGAAATATTGTTGCTCCAAATATCATTATTGGATTCTATACTAAAATGATAATTTGGGCTTGCTAGCTCTACTTGCACACCATTTGGAGCTAAACCCTGTGTAGGTGGTGCAATATGGGAAGTGCAATCAAATTTTTGGAATCTTGTGGGGGATTTTTTGCGCAAGATATATATAAAATTCCCTTTAGAATCTGTATTTTGGCTTATTGCGCGCTTTTGGATAAATTCCTCACCCTTAAAAGCACACCACATACTAAGGTCATTTTCTAAATTATCCCAATCACTCACAACTTCTATAATGTCGCCTTTGGAGACAAGTAAAAAAGCATTTTCAAGTCGCATAAAAAAGAATGCGCCAATAGGTAAGCTACCCATAAAAATGCAAGATTTCTGGGAATAGTTAGGATTCATAAATAAAACTTTAGTATTGAATTACAACAAGATTTAAGAAGATTTGCTGCCTCTCACACGGAAAGATTGACAATTAAGAAATATAATCATATTTCACTTAAATTTAAATGAAACAAACCATAAGATTGTTCAATAATCAAGATTAAAATCAAATCTTTTACTAGAAATGGATTACTTCGTCGTTTCACTCCTCGCAAGGACGCAAAATCAAAGTGCCGATAGTGTCTAGCAGGCAAATTCTAAAGCCTTTGACGCAAAAAGCTAAAAGGCGGGAGCGCAAAAGGCAAGATAAAGGCATTTTCATTGCCACTATGGATAGATTCTAATTCCTTGCCATTAACTAATAGAATCTTAAAAAGACGCAGGTATTTTTTGCCATTCTTTTCAAAAATCTCTCCGATGTCATTTTTACCCAAACAAACAGAATCCAAATGCGCACTTACAATTTCCTTAGGTTCATTGGGGCGAATCGTATGCCGACAAAGCGCGCTCTTGCCCTCTTCGCTCACCTCTGCATTGACTTGATAGCTCCCCTCGCTAATTGCACTCCAATGATTCTGCGTATTAAGTCGCTCAAAAGGACGATGAATTAAATAACCCTCACTAAAACCGCGATTTTTTAAGGTTCCTAGCTCCTCTTTATAGCGCGATTCCACAAAGTCGCCTTGCGCATAATCCTCCAAAGCACGCCGATAAGCTAGTGTTGTAATGCCCGCATAATAACTTGACTTCGTGCGTCCCTCAATTTTAAGCGAATCTATCACACCGCTTTCTAAAATCATCGGGATATGTGCGATTAAATTCAAATCTTTTGCGTTAAAAATATGCGTCCCCACGCCCTCTTCTTCCTCCAAGCGCATTGTGATTCCATTGTCAGGATTCCGCGCATAAATCTCCTTGCCACTAAATCGCACCAACTCATCGGTTTTTTCATTGCGCACATAATATTCATAATCAAACCGACAATCATTCGCGCAACTCCCACGATTTGGCACGCGACCATTTTGCAAAGCCGAGATTAGACAACGTCCCGAAAACGCAAAACACATAGAACCATGCACAAAAATTTCTAATTCTAAATCAGGCAGGGCTTTTTTAATCTCTATTGCGTCTTTTAGGCTTAATTCTCTTGCTGCAATAATACGCTTCACACCCAATTCATAAAACACTTCCGCGTCTAACACATTTAAAACATTCGCTTGCGTAGAAAGATGAATCGGAATCTCTGGCGCAATTTGATGAGACAATTTAACTACTCCGGGTGTTGCAACGATGAAGCCATCAGGCTTTAAAGAAGCCATTTTTTGAATATGTGATTCCAATAATTTTAATTGAGAATTAAAGGGAAATCCATTAATTGTTACATAAATCTTTTTGCCTCGTGCGTGCGTGTATTCTACTCCCTCGCGGAAAGATTCAAAGTCAAATTCCTTTCCCGAACGATTCCGCAAGGAAAAATGGCTCACGCCACCATAAACAGCATCTGCCCCATATTCCAAAGCAATTTTCAGTTTTTTAAGATTCCCAGCAGGAGAGAGAAGTTCTGGAATCTTTGGAGGTTTAAAAGTAGAATCTTGCATTCATTACTTGCCAAAATTTGCAATCAAAGCTTCAATATCATTTTCATTGACAACATTTTCTGTTTTATCTCCTTGAATATGCACTGCGGAGCTTACGCGTTTGCTATCGTCAATTTTACCCTCAAAGAGTGAGCTCATATATCTTGCAAGCGCACGCATAATGTTAATAACGCGTTCAATTTTTTGACGATGAATGTCTTGATACTGCATAGCTTCCATTGCTTCTAGTGAAATATTTGAGATTTCCTGCAAACAATCAGATACCTTTTGCACATCTGTTTTGACTTTGGTTACTGCTTCTAACTGCTCATTAAAGGTATGAAAATCCGGAAATTTGACATGAAGCTTTTGTAAAAGTTCCTCTTGAGAAGTGATAAATTGTTGAATCTCACCAAATGCGTCCTCAATGTCTGCGTCTAAGTTATTAATTTTCTCTAGCTTATCAAACATCTCTGTAGCTTTGATTTCCGAATCTCGCGTTACATCATCTAATTGATGCACTACCTTATGCTCTGCTGTTGGTGGAGGTGGAGGCCAACTTACATCTTGCTCAATAGAAAAATCATCTGCTTTTGCTTCGCTTTTAATTGTTGGGTCTTCCAAAGTAGAATTTTCTAAAGATTCCTCTTGATTCTCTTGCTCTTGACTTCCTTGCGCAATATCGTCCATATCACTACCCAATAGTGAATCCAATTCCTCTTGTGTCATTCTAAAACCTTGAAGTAAGTTAAAATATTGCTTGTAATTATACGATTAATTTTTATAATTTTGTTTAAACGCAAGCAATTCCTTTAAAAAAGTGGCTTATCCATTTCCTTTGGAATCGCAATTTCCATAAGTTTTAAAATACTTGGCGCAATATTGTTTAATCCACCATTTTGCACAGATTCTACTCCTTTTGCCATTACAAAGCACCACACATCACCAATCGTGTGGTTTGTCAAAGGTTCGCCCTTTTCATCTTTCATTTCTTCACAATTTCCATGGTCGCTCGTAATAATTAATCCATAATCCTTTTCCTTTGCTTTTGAGCAGATTCTACCCAATTCACTATCTACCGCTTCTACTGCGGCAATCGCCGCTTCATAATTCCCTGTATGTCCTACCATATCGCCATTGGCAAAATTCACTACAACAAAATCATATCCCTCTTCCATTGCCATTAAAACGGCATCACCTACTTCCTTGGCACTCATTTGAGGCTGTAAATCATAAGTCGCGACCTTTGGAGAGGGCACAAGCAGACGCGTTTCATTGGGATAAGGCTCTTCAATCCCCCCATTAAAAAAGAAAGTTACGTGGGCGTATTTTTCTGTTTCTGCAGTATGAAATTGTCGCAAATGATGATTGGAAATCACTTCGGCTAGAGTATTTTGAACATTTTCTTTGGGAAAAAGAATCGGAAAGGAAAAAGATTTATCATAAGGAGTCATCGTAACAAGTGGAATCTCTACAAAACTTTTGCGCACAAATGCGTTAAAGCTTGCATTTCCTAGCGCATTGACAATTTCTCGCGCCCTATCACTACGAAAATTTACAAAAATCAAGCCATCGCTTGCTTGGATTTTATTTGGAGAATCTTCTGTGAAATCCTTACAAAAACTTGCAGGCAAGATAAATTCGTCAAAAATACCCTCCTTAAATTGCGATTGCAAATATTCTTGTGGGGTAAGCGTCTGCGTATTTTCGCCTAGTGCGATAACATTATAAGCCTTTTCTACGCGCTCCCAACGATTGTCCCTATCCATTGCATAATAGCGTCCGCTAAGGCTTGCAATCCGAATCCTTTTACCTTCAATTTGCGATTCTACCTCACGCACAAACTTTGGTGCGCTTTTGGGTGGCACATCACGTCCATCAGTAATCAAATGCAACAACACTTCATATTGCGATTCTAAGCCTAACGCAAGAGCTAAAATATGCTGAATATGTGAATGCACACCACCATCACTTAACAATCCCACCAAATGCACACGTTTGCAATTTTTAAGACAATTTAGAGCAGGATTTTGCATTAAAGTATTTTCGTGGATTGCCTTGTTGATTTTGACTAAATCTTGATAGAGAATCCTCCCACTACCCAAGCTCATATGCCCTACTTCAGAATTTCCCATTTGCCCCTCTGGCAAGCCAACAGACAATCCATAAGTGTGAATCATTCCAAAGGGAACTTCTTGAAACAATTTGTCATAAGTTGGCTTTTTTGCCGCAAAAAATGCGTTATATTCTTGCTTTTTACTATACCCGATTCCATCTGTGATAACCAAAACAGCTTTCATTATAGATTTTCCCAAATTTTAAAGTTATTTTAGGTAGAATCCTATCTAATTTTTCTTAAAATTTCATCTAGTTAAGTTTGGGCTTATGTTATATTATCTTTATTCTTTGTTTGACATCAATCTTTTTCAATATATTACCGTGCGTTCTGCAATTGCGTTTTTTATAGCTCTTTTGCTCACAATCTTTGCAATGCCCTATTATATTTTATGGGCAAATCAACACGCATTCCAACCGATTTCGCAATTTGCCCCCAAAAACCACCAACAAAAAATCCATACTCCCACAATGGGTGGAATCGTATTTGTCTGCACAACTTTGCTTTCAACTCTGCTTTGTGCCAAACTCAATCATATCTATATCTTGCTTGGAATCGCAACTTTGCTTTGCTTTGCAATGCTTGGAATCAGCGACGATTATTCTAAAATAACACAACGCAAAAACGCCGGAATGAGTGCAAAAACTAAGTTTTTGTTGCAGATTGTCATTAGTCTTATCCTCTCGTGCGGATTGTATCTAGTTGGCTTAAATTCGGAATTTTATTTACCCTTTTTCAAGAATCCTTTGTTTGATTGGAATCTTCTTGGAATCTTGTTTTGGACACTTGTTTTTATTGCTACAAGCAATGCAGTCAATCTTACGGACGGACTAGATGGACTTGTTGCGATTCCATCTATTTATGCGCTGACTTCTCTTAGCGTGTTTGTCTATGTCGCAGGACATTCGGGCTTAAGTGCTTATTTGCTTTATCCCAAAGTCTTAGATAGCAGTGAGCTTGTGATTCTCTCCTCTGCACTAATTGGCGCACTGATTGGATTCCTTTGGTATAACTGCCACCCTGCGCAAGTCTTTATGGGAGATAGTGGCTCTCTAAGCTTGGGTGGTTTTATCGCTTATATGGCGATTGTGTCCAAGAATGAGATTCTACTTTTCCTTATTGGATTTATTTTCGTTGTGGAAGCACTATCGGTAATTTTACAGATTGGAAGCTATAAAACGCGTGGTAAAAAGATTTTTTTAATGGCACCCTTACATCATCACTTTGAGGAAAAAGGCTTGAATGAGAGCAAAATCATCGTGCGATTCTGGATTGTCGCTCTGATGAGTAATCTCATTGCTCTTTTAACTTTGAAAATAAGGTAAATTTATGTTAATACTTTTAGGATTTGGGGGAACGAATCGCGCAATTGCAGAATCTTTTTCGCCTTGTATTGCACTAGATGATAGTTTCACGCAAAAAAGTCAAGATGCTTTGGGCAATCTCTTGCTTCCAAGCGAAAGTCTAAGCGAAGTCTTGGTGCAGAATCCTGAAGCTTCCATTATCACAAGCCCCGGGATTCCACCTAGTAATGCGATGATTGTAACCGCATTGGATTTTGTTGCGGCACACCCTAAAGCACGACTTTTAAGCGAATATGACTTTTTTGCGCCCACAATGCCTCCCTCTGTGTGGATTAGCGGCACAAATGGCAAAACCACTACCACGCAAATGCTTACACATTTGCTACAATCTTTTGGTGCGCAAAGCGGAGGTAATATCGGCACACCTTTAGCAAAACTTGATACAAATGCACCCTTTTGGATACTTGAGACTAGCTCTTTTACCCTCCATTATACGCAGATTGCCAAACCTATTTTATATTTGCTTTTGCCGATTACGCAAGACCATATTAGCTGGCACGGAAGCTATGAAAACTATATTACAGACAAACTCAAACCCATTTTATTTTTGAGAGAAAAAGAAGTTGCGATTCTACCCAAAAGTTTGGAATCGCATTCTTTTTGCAAGCAATCCCTTGCAAATCTTATCTTTTATCAAGATTCACAGGATTTAGCAAATATTTTTCGCCTAAATTTAAGTGCGATTGCCTTTAAAGAACCTTTCTTGTTGGACGCTACGCTTGCGATGAGCGCAAGTGAGATTTTGTTTTCTACTCAAGACTATACACTTTTAAACTCCTTTAAAATCGGTGCGCATAAAATAGAGGAATTTTACGACAAGGCAGGGAATCTTTGGGTAGATGATAGCAAGGGAACGAATCTGGACGCAACAATGGAAGCCATTAAATACTATCAGGAGTTAAAAATATTATTGATTCTCGGGGGAGATGACAAAGGGGCGGATTTAACCCCACTTTTTGGACTTATTTCGCAATGCCAAATTGAAATTTTTGCGATTGGTAGCAATACGGATAAACTCTGCGCACTCGCAAAATCCGCAAATACCCCCTGCTACGCCTGTCATACTTTAGAAGTTGCTGTGCGCCAAATCAAAGAAATTTTTGCGACACAAAGCCTTAAAGCACGAAATTATGTCGCATTACTCTCTCCTGCTGCGGCAAGTTTAGACCAATTTAGCTCCTATAAAGAACGAGGAGAAAAATTCAAAGCTTACGCATTGGAATAATAATTGCGTGTTGCGTTATCTATAACTTTGCAAAATAAAATCTTGCGATGGAATCTTTTTTGATTGCCTACATAAGGTAGAATCTGCGAGCAATTTTGACACGCTTTTGCTTGCCAACCCCACAGAATCACAAACTTCCCCTCAAGAAGAATCTTTTATTCCGCTAAATGAAATTGCTTTGAATCCCAAACTCCAACACAAGATTTAAAGTTTTTTGCCTTCTCGCACTCTAGCGAGTTTTTAAAATCCCCAGACAAAGCAAAGCTCGCTTCAGAGGAACTCAATCCCCTCTCCTATCCGCGCAGTATCTCTGTCATCAGCGAACTAATGAACGAGAAGTTAGAGGAATTGTATGCGACAACAAAAGACCCAAATGACCCAAAATTGCATTTGCTCTTAGGCATTCAAGAGCAATTTACTCATTTAGATTCCACAATGCAAACCCTCAAAAACGAGCTTACAAACAAAGCAGAAATGCTTGCGAGTTTGCTTCCCCACACTATCAATGAAAAAAGTGATTTGCTCTTAGACCGCGCTCAAGCAGTATGGGAAAGTGCAAGTAACTTCAGAACAGCAGCACGAAAGGAGTGGCTTGAATTAATGCGTTTTTCTCTACATTTGAAGCGGATTTAAGCACGAGAGAGAAAAATCCGATTTTTGAACACGCAAATATTATCGAAACCTATTGGCACATTCAAAGCGGCGGAGAGGACGGCAAAATCATTCTAGAAAATGAAATGGTTTATCAAGAATATTTTGATGAGGAGACGCCTAATATTTTGGCTTTACTCTGATAACGCAAAATTTTGTTTATGCTTATAGAGAGGAAGTGCTAAAATATGGCACGACACAAGCTGTTTTGCAGGTTTATGAAAAATCTGCAAATGCAGATTCTGGCATACAAAACAACATAATTGCACATTGTAGCTATCAAATGCAAAAATCATTGGATTTCCACGAACAAAATCTCAAGCTCATTGGTGAAGCAAGTCGTATAGAAAAAAGGGCTTAAGGACTTTAGGATTTAAATTTATTTTGGAATCTCGTAGGAAACACGATTAACACTTGAAATTCAATCTTTATTTCCGCATTTTCTGTGCTTTTAAGCAATGAGGGAAGCAAATCATAATCCAAAATATTTGGTTGTGGAGGTTGCCAAGAGATTTTGTAACCGCCCTTTTCCATAGAATTTGGTTGCAAATAAAACGACAATACCTTTGCGATAGAATCCACTATTGTTTCTTGCTCTTTTTGTGAAAATTTTTCCACAAGAGGAACAAAAAAGCCAAATCCTGTAAGCTCTACTTGATGAATCCTAAAAGCATTAATGTTTTGTTCTATTTCTTTTAAGCATTTCGTTTCTATTTCACCATTTTTAGTGGAATCCTTGATGATTTTTGGCAAAGTAGATAAATAATTTATAAAGAGATTTTCCAAATCCTTAGATTCTGCTTGAATGCCGTATTCTGATAGAATCTCTATAATCCTTGATTCGTTAGAATCCAAAAACAAGGGATTATTGAAGCTCTCTTTTTTTGTGTAGAATTGATAGACTTTGTCCATCGTTTCTTTTAAAAGTTTTGGATTCTCTTTGTGGAGTTGCAACATTTGTTTATTCATTTGCAAATAAATAAAATCTTGCGCCTCTTGTGCTTCTTGCTGTGTGATAGACAAATACGCATAATGCTTTATTTTTCTCTCTATTTGTCTTAGAAATTCGCTTTGCTCCATTAGGAATTTTGAATGATTTATGCGTTGAATGCGCCGATAAAATTGGCTAAATTTAAAAATTTCTAGCAAAATATTTTCTTCGCTTAAACTAGATTCTTGACTTTTAGAATGCGAAAAAGTGCTTGAAATTGTAAGATTTGCATTGTGGATAGAGGGCGAGTGAAAAAGCAAAGTTTGCAAAATCCAATCCATTGTGTTTTTATTCACAAGGACATTGGGAGATTTTTCTATTTTAAGTTTTGGAGAGAGATTCTGATAATGTTGGGGATTGCAACTTGCAAAAGAATCAAAAGTCAGCATAATTATCCTTCTATTTGTTTCCTACAAATTTTCCACTCCATTACTTTTGACATAAGCAAATATCATACCAAAATCTTCATTCTATTGGCACAATTATTCTTGTGGATTTGATTTTTTACCCACAGATTTACTTTATTCCTGCTAATAAGGATTCTAAAATTAGGCAGCATAAACCTTATAGAGCAAGTAAATCAACTAAATATAAGCGCACAAATTTTACAATGGAATCTTAAGGGACGAGTTCTTTTATTTGGATTGCTCCACTGCGTTCGTGAGGACGCAATGGCTAGATTAATCAACAAACACTCCATTATAACCCGTCGTTGCAACAGCTTCTAGGAGTTTTTCTTTTGGAATATTGTCCCTGCATTCTACTTTGGCAATTTTATCTTTCAAGGAGGCTTTTGCACTTGTAACTCCCTCCACTTTTAAGAGTGCTTTTCTCACCATTGCCGTGCAAAGCGGGCAGTGCATACCCTCCACATAAATTTTATATTCTCCTCCAAACATCAATCCGCCACATAATAACAATAAAAACAAAGCTTTATTCATAAAACCAACCTAAAATTTCTGGATAAAACAAAATGCAGAACAAAACCAACAGCCAAAAAAAGCCACTCACGCTCTTTTTTCTTTTGCAAGTTTTTGCACAATCGCATTTCAAAATTCCAAAATAAAAATACAAGACAAAACACAAGCAAGATAACACACTCAAAATCAAACGATAAGGAGCAAGAAACTCCACGCCTGCGATTCCAAACGAGAATCCAAACAACAGAAAAAGGAGTGCGGGTAAGCAACAAATGCTCGCCAACACCCCTAGGCTAAACGAAACAATTAAGCCAATCTTTGCTTTCATTGGTTATTTTTCAACAGAAATGTAAGAATAAGAAAAACCTTTTGCGTCATAATAATCCAACACATTTTCCTCTACTTCGCCATAAGGATAACCAAAGTTATTTAGCGGTGTTTCCGCAGGTATAGGTGTCAGGATAAAATCTCTTGCGGTATTGTAACCCAACCAACACATTTCCCAACTTCCAAAGAGATATTCGCGCAATTTTTTGATTTTTTGGTCTTCATTGCTCAAGTTTTCACTCAACCTTACTTTTGCAACATCACCTGGGTCGCAAGGAATCCAACCATAACCTCTGACATAAAATTCTGCGCGGCAGTGTTGCCCACTAGTGATATTTGCAACTTTATCTTTCGCGCTTCCCATTGCGTTAGAAAAACTTGATTGCCCAAGCCGAATCCCAAAAATTTCCCTTGCAGGAATCCCAATGCTTCTACAAAGCGCAACAAAAACCGAGCTAATATCCGTGCATTTGCCATATAGCTTTTTAGATTCTAAAATTGCCTTTGCATCGCCCACACCGCAACCCAAAATACTTTCGTCGCGTTGCATATTTGTCGCAACCCATTCAAAAATTGCTTTTGCTTTTTGGCAATCATTTGCATTTTGTGCTTTGGCATTTTTTAAGATTTCTTTTGCGGTTGTTTTTACGATTCCATCAGTTTGGATATGTTCAGTTGCCACCAAATAAGGCTTAACCTCTTGTGGAATCTTAGCGTTTTTGTTGAATTTTGCCTGCACTTCTTCAAAGTCTGTCGTGCGCTCATAAGTCGTAATATCAAACTTGATTTCCAAATTTGGACTTTTGACTTTGTCAAATTCTGCAAAAAGCGTTGGAATCTGCGTATTGCTAATATACGCATTGGTGTAATTCCCGCTCAACGCAAGATTACTAGTCAAAAATTGATAGGGCGTTGATGAAGGAAGCGGAATCCAAAGCTTACATTTTCCAGATTCCAAAATATTATGCTTGAAAGTTACAGAAAATTCTCTTTTTCTCTGATGTTTTTGACTTTGCTTGGTGTTTTGGGATTTATTTTCTGCTAGAAGCGGGAAGCAACCCAAAGCACCTATTCCTGCCAACTTAAAAAGAGTTCGTCTTTCCATTTTTATCCTTTGAATTAAAAGTGTAAGCTTATATTTTATCCAATCCCATTACAATAGAATCTTAAAGGCGAGATTTTAGACTATGGATTGCTTCCGCTCTCACTATATTTGTTTCTAGCAAAAATGATATGGGGAGTTTCCTTGCGGAACTCTAAACTTTGAAGCAAATCTTTGATAAAACTTTCATCGCAATGAATAAGGCAAGAAATTGATTCAAGATTTGAAGCGCAAAGTAAGAATTATCAAAGAAAAACCACCCCAAAACTGCCCTAGCACTCCAACAAAAACCCATAAAAAATGAAAGAAATCTTTTCATTTTGCTTTCAAACCGAATGAAGGATTTGCTTCAACGCCTCTAAAAGCCGATTGATTTCCTCTTGCGTATGCGTATAATGCACATTTAGGCGCACCCAACCGGGCTTTTGGATAAAAAAGGCATTATCCTCCAATCCCAACAAATCGTGTCCATAAGGTCCAGCACAAGCACAACCTGCGCGAGTGAGAATCCCATATTCTTTGGACAATTGAAGTGAGACTTCAAAGGGTGAGATTCCGCGAATATTAAACGAAAAAATTCCCAAAGCATTATGTTCTAAATTACCATAAGTTATTATCTTGGGTTCATTTTCTAAAAATTCCCGCAATGTGCGGATATAAGGAATCTTTGCTTGTTGTATCCATTCTTGCCCAATCTCCTCCCGCAAAGCATAGCCAAAATAGCTTCGTAAAAACTCTAAAATACCGGGCGTTCCTGCCTCCTCTCTTCTTTGCTCTTGTGCATAATATTGTGCGCTTGTGCGAGAAACATAACCAACAATACCCCCACCACAAAAAGTTGGTGGCAAAGTTTTATCAATCAAGGCACGAGAAATGATTAAGATTCCACTTCCACCAATACCCCCCAAAAGTTTATGAGGAGAAAGAAAAGCTACATCATAAAAACTTGGTGGAATATCCAAATAAGGTGAGGTAGTCGCACAATCAAAACATACGATTCCGCCAAAGGAACGAATCAAATGAGAAATTTCCGCAAAGGGTGCTAAGATTCCACTTACATTGGAACCCAAAGCAAAAGAACCGATGATTTTACGCCCGACATTTGCACTTAAAATATTCTTTAAAGCCTCCAAATCCACCAATCCTTGCGTATTCAATCCTATACGCACAACTTCGCACAATCCCTCTCTGAAACTTAATTCATTGCTGTGGTGTTCATAAGGTCCAACAATCACGAGCGGAAAAGAAGATTTATCACGCAAGGAATCCACTCCCAAAATTTGCTTTGTTCTGGGTGGAATATAAATCCCTAAGAGTTCTTGAAACTTTTTGATTGCAGCAGTTGAACCAAAGCCACAAGAGATTAAAGCAAAATTAGAATCAAGTTTAAAGATTTGCTTTAATCTTTCCCTCGCCTCCTCATATAAGGAGCTGATTAATTCTGCGTGGGAATTACTCTCGGAATGCGTATTGGCATAAAAGGGCAAAATCTTGTTCATTCGCGATTCTACGCATTTCGCTGCTAGCCCGCTCGCAGTCCAATCAAAATGATGGAATCCACTTTGCAAAATACACTCTTGTGATAAAATCTCACATTTGCGCCCTCTATCACTAGGCAAAGATTCCAAAAGCGGGGCGAAAAAATCTTGAATCATTGTTTAAGATTCCTAAATAAAATTGTTTTGGAGCGCATTTTACCACAGATTTATGGCAATTTACCCTAAAGTAAGTTATACTTTTAATTTTGGAGTTTAAGCCCTATTATGGAAAACATTATTACTTTTGGTATTATTGCAGTTTTGATTGTCATCGCACCTTTTCTTAGCTCGCTTTTACGCTTGCCTCTTGTGGTTACAGAGATTCTACTTGGTGCGCTTGCTTTTCATTTTGGACTTTTTTCACATTCCGAATCCCTAAGCTTTATTGCACACATTGGCTTTTTATTTTTGATGTTTCTATGTGGCTTAGAAGTGGATTTGAAAACCTTTACAAAACTCGGAATAGACTTCCTAAAATCTGCTTTTTTATATTTCTTAATTCTCTATGGTGTCGCTTGCTTGTATGTGCTTAATGCTGGGCTATCTAAGTTTTATATTGCTGCCTTGCCTGTAATGAGTTTGGGTATGATTATGGCATTACTCAAAGAATACCCCAAAAATACATCTTGGCTACAACTTGCTTTAAATGTTGGAATCTTGGGTGAGCTGATTAGCATTGTTGTGCTTGTAGTGCTCAATGGTGCATATTCCTATGGATTAAATTGGGAATTATATCGGACATTGCTCGTTTTGTTTATTTTTTTAAGCGTCATTGTGGGTATGTTCAAGGTTGCAGACATTATGTTTTGGTGGTTTCCTACTTTGAAATTTTTTCTGATTCCAAAAAATGCAAGCAAAAATCAAGACATTCGCTTTAGCGCAATGCTGTTTTTAATTCTAATTGGAATCTCACAGATTCTAGGGCTAGAACGCGTGCTTGGGGCATTTTTAGCAGGTATGATTTTAGCGACTTATTTTCATCATCACAAAGGCTTGATAGACAAATTAAACGATTTTGGTTTTGGATTCTTTATTCCTTTATTTTTTATTTTCGTTGGCTCTACATTGGATTTGAATCTGATTACACAAAACCGACAACTCTTGTCGCTGACATTGAGCATTATTCTTGTTATGGTTATTTTACGCTTATTGGGGGCTTTCGTTGCATATAGAAAATACTTTGGGGATATAAAACAAACAATCTTATTTGCCTTTAGCCACTCTATGCCTTTAACCTTCCTCGTCGCAACAGCGCAACTTGGTTTGCAATTCAATGCAATTGATACACACGAATATTATGCTTTTATTCTTGCGGCTCTTTTGGAGGGAATCTTTTTGACGATTTGTATCAAGCTTTTGGATAACTATCAAGCTAAACCACATTTGTAAAATTCTAAAATTTATGCTTTTGCTTCAAGCCTTTTTCAAATTTTTTGCGCTTGACGATAGAGAGTTTATCAATAAATAAAACACCATTTAAGTGGTCAATCTCGTGCTGAAAAGCAACGGCTAAATAATCTTGTGCAACAATTTCTTGCGGTTTGCCAAATCTATCTTGATAAACAACTTTAATTGTATTGGCGCGTTTAATGTCTTCATAAAACTCTGGTACACTCAAACAACCTTCACTAAATACAATTTCTCCATCTTTTTCTACAATTTCGGGATTGATGACTTCTAGCAAATCTTCTTTATGTTGATTTCCTTCTTCATCAGGAATACAAATCAACAAAGCGCGAATAGGTTTAGCAACCTGAATCGCAGAGATTCCAACGCCGTTTTTAGCGAGCATAATTTCATACATTTCATCTAAAAGCAAATGGAGTTTTGAATCGAAAGATTCCACAGGTTTTGAAATCTGTCGTAAAATTGAATTAGGGTAAGTGATAACCTCAAGCATTAATGCTTTTTCTCCTTCCCTTCTCCCGCCACGACAAAGGAAACATTACTACTAGAAGCCTTTTTTAGAGCCTCTAAGGCATTTTTGAAAACATCTTTTCCCCTAGAACTTCCATTAATTTCAGCGATTCCAGTGCAAACACTAAGAGAGATTTCCTCTTCTCCTAAAAAAATATTCGTAGTAGAGACTTTTTCAATCAAACGATTTGCAAATCGCTTCGCAGCTTCTCTATCACTATGGCTAAGTAGGATTCCAAAAATATCTGAACCGCAATAAGCAAGTACATCACTTTTGTTTGCGATTTTTTGCAAAATTTTAGAAATCGCACGACTGATAAGTGTGGAATTTTTATCTGAAGTAATGCGTCGGGCAAGACTTTTGGTAATCTGAATCAAAATTAATGAGGATTTATGATTTTCTGTGTGGATAGATTCCAATTCAGCAAGCAGTCTAATATCCAAAAAATTACGATTATAAAGCCCATATTTCTCATCGCAAATAATATTGTTTGCAATACTTTCAATCGCCTGCATACTTCTATCATAAGAGACTTTAATATTCTGAAGCTGCACTTTTGTTGTCTCACCTAACGATTTCAATTCTTTTTCAAAAACGGTGATAATATTTTGCAAAGCAATCGCATTATTGGTTGCGCCTATTTCGCTTTCATGTTTTTTAAGGATATTTTGTAAAAATTGAAGATTTTTATAAGCTGTGCCAACCTGTTGTAGAGTATTAACCATATGGTTTTTAGCTCTTAAAACCTTATCTTCTAACAAAGCTTGTCTCTCCGTAGGCGTCAAATCAAGACTAATAAATTGTGTTGCATTATCTTTAAATTGCTGTGTTTTATCTTCAAGTAGTTTTTCAAAATAGATTCTATAATTATAGGGTGTTGGGGCAATACCATTTGCGCTCAATGTGCGGATAATCTGCGCCCCATAATCCTCTAATGTATTGGATTCCGTTGAACCCGTATTTACAGATTCTCCGGGCGTGGAATCAGAATCTAATCCAAATGATGAAAAAGATGATGCGTTATTAGCTGGAGCCTCCTCTATACCCTCTGTTTCAAAACTTTGCAAACCTTCAAACGAATCAAAATCGTCTTTCATGGACTACCCCCTTTACTTTAAACTTTTGGTTAAAACATTATCAATCAATCCATATTCTTGCGCTTCGTGAGCACTTAAATAAAAGTCTCTATCCGTATCTTTGGCAATTTTTTCTAATGGTTGATTAGTATTAGCTGCCAAGATTTCGTTTAAACTAGCCTTTAAACGCAAAATCTCTTTCGCTTGAATTTCAATTTCTGTGGCTTGTCCTTGCGCTCCTCCCAAAGGCTGATGAATCATAATGCGAGAATTAGGGAGAGAATAACGTTTGCCTTTTGTCCCACAACTTAGCAAAAATGCTCCCATACTTGCTGCTTGACCGATACAAATCGTGCTAATGTCGGGTTTAACATAATTCATTGTATCATAAATACTCAAACCACTCGTTACCACTCCACCTGGTGAATTAATATACAGATAAATATCTTTTTCTGGATCTTCAGCCTCCAAAAATAAGAGTTGCGCAACAATAGAAGAAGCTACACCATCATCAATTTGCCCGCTTAACAAAATGATTCTATCTTTTAAAAGCCTAGAATAAATATCATACGCACGCTCCCCGCGCCCTGATTTTTCTATAACTGTCGGCACATAATAACTCATTACGCCCTCTTGTCTAATAAAGCAGTAAGCACTCTATCCTCTAGCATTGCCATTTTCACTGCTGGGATTAAATTATTATTTTTGTAATATTCAAAAATTGCTTTTGGGTCTTGGCGCATTGCCATTGCTTCATAATAAATAGTATTAATCACTTCATTGTCTGGAATCTCTATTTTATCTCGTTTTGCAATTGCATCAATGATAAAGGTTACACGAACGCTTTTTTCCGCATTCTCTCTTTGCTCTTCGCGTTTAGCTTTGAGTGTTTCAGGCTCTTTTGCAAGCTTTTGCTGTTCCTCTTGAGATAAAGACATCAAGCTATTTCTAAAAAGCAAATCTATTTCTTGATGCACAATAGATTTTGGTAAATCAAACACAATGTTTTTATTAAGATTCTCAATCAGAATTTCCTTTAATTTATTGTTATAAAGCTCCTGTTTTTTTTCATTTTGGAGCTGCGTTTTGATTTTTTCTTTCAATGTTTCAACATTTGCGTCTTTGTCGTCTGGCAAAAGTGTCTTAGCAAAATTGTCATCAATTTCAATCTTTCCTTTTGTTTGAATCTCTAGCAATTTTACTTTAAAAACCGCTGGTTTTCCCGCTAAGTGTTTAGCTTGATAATTTTCTGGAAAAGCTACATTAATCTCTTTTTCTTCGCCTTTTTTCATACCAATTAATTGCTCCTCAAAGCCCTCAATAAAAGACTTGCTACCAATTTGCAATAAGTAATTCTCTGCTTTACCACCCTCAAAAGCCTTACCCTCTATAAAGCCCTCAAAGTTGATTTTTGCATATTCTCCATCTTTTAACTTGCGTCTTCCATCTTCAATTCCCACAAGAGGTGCCCTAGCATTCGCAATTTCTTCAAGCCGTTTCGCAATGTCTTCTGATGTAACTTCTGGAATCTTGACTTCCGGAATACATTCCTCTAATTTATCAAGCGAAATGCTTGGTGTTAGGCTAACTTCTATCTCAAGCTCAATGCCTTCCTCTTTTTGATCAAATTTCGTAATACGCGGGTCGCCAATTAGCGCATTTGCCTCTACTTGTAATTCCTTTAAAATATCTTGCAAAAGGTCTTGTACACATTCTCTTTGTGCATCTTCTTCTAGTTGTTTGCCATAACGTTGCTTCACTGCACTTGCTGGCACATGCCCCTTACGAAATCCATCAATTTTGAGATTTTTACTAGCAGCTTTTGTTATTTTGTCTAATTTTTGATTTAATCTATCCACAGGAATCGTGGCTTGTGCAACTGCATTTGCACTATCAATACTTTGGACTTTTAGAGTTGAATTCATTTCTTTGTATGCTCCGAATTTAATGTGTAGTTTTTAATTTTATCAAAACTTGTCTTAAACTACAACTTTAAATTATAAAATCTACACGAAATTAATTACCCAAGATTTCACGCACCCCTTTTGAATTAGGTTCGCTCAAAAATCCTCGTGCCTGCATTTGCTCAATAATATTTGCTGCCTTATTATACCCAATCCCAAGTCTTCGTTGAATATAACTAATAGAAGTTTTGCCATCACTTAAAATAATGCGTTTGGCTTCCTCATAAAGCTCATCTGTCTCGCCCTCTACGCGTAAGCCCAAGATTTCATCTTCATTGGGCATAAAGTTTTCATCGTATTGCGGAGGACATTGGGATTTGATAAATTCTACGATTTTTTCAATCTCTGTTTCTGTGCTCCAAGGAGCGTGCAAACGCACGATTCCACCGCCCGGTGGCGTGAAAAGCATATCTCCTCGTCCAAGCAAAGATTCTGCGCCAAAACTATCCAAAATCACTTTAGAATCAATTTTTTGTCCCACTTTGTAACTAATGCGTGAGGGCAAATTGGCTTTAATTAATCCTGTTACAACATCAACACTCGGACGTTGTGTTGCAACAATCAAATGGATTCCGCTTGCTCTTGCCATTTGAGCCAAACGCGAAATAGAAACCTCTGCTTCCTTGCCTCCGCTCATCATCAAATCCGCTAATTCATCAATAATTACCACAATATAAGGAAAAGGCTCAAAGCCTTCAATTTCAGCTTTTTGGTTGTAACCCTCAATGTTTTTAATCCTTGCTTCACTCATCAGCGTATATCTTCGTTCCATTTCTTTTACGGTGTTATCCAAAGCAATAATTGCTTTTTTGGGTTGCGTGATGACGGGAGTTAGCAAGTGTGGAATGTCATTATAAATGCTAAACTCTAACATTTTTGGGTCTATCATAATAAGCTTCAGTTGCGCAGGAGAGTTTTTATAAAGCAAGGATAAAATCATCGCATTAATCCCCACACTTTTACCGCTTCCTGTCGTCCCTGCAATCAACAAATGAGGAAGTTTTTTAAGGTCTGTTACAAAAGGGTTTCCTACAATGTCTTTACCCAAAGCAAGAGTTAAAGGCGAGGTAGAGTTTGCAAACAAATCATTTTCTAAAATCTCTCGCAAATAAATTGTTTCAATCTGATTGTTTGGAATCTCAATTCCCACAACATCTTTTCCCGGCACAGGTGCTTGAATCCGAATCGTTTTCGCACGCAATGCCATTGCTAAATCATCTTGCAAAGTCAAAATGCGCGAAACTTTGACATTTGGACTTGGACGAAACTCAAAAGTTGTAACAATGGGTCCAGAATAAGTCCTAACAATATCCCCTTCAATCTTAAACATTCGCAATTTGCTTAACAAATCATTGATTTTTCGGTCAATCTCTCCCTCATCAATCTCAATGCGCTCCTCTTTTGGAGCTTGCAAAAATTCTAATTTAGGCAAGACAAAATCTTGCGATTCTACAATCTGTGGTATATCTGCAACTCCTAATATGCTTAAAGTCTCCTTGTTTTCTAAAACCAACTTCCTTGATAATTCAGAATCCTTTGTTTGCTGTGGAGATTCTTGTGTTGTAGCCTGCACAAAGGGCGCACAAGATTCTGCTTGAGAGGATTGTGTTTCAAAAGATTCCTTTTGTTCTTCTTTGTTTTGCATTTCTTTGTTGGTTTTAGGGGCATTAAACAAGCTAATCACTTCGGAAGTGGAAGATTCTACTTTGGGTGGCACTGCTTGCAAAGTCGGATTCACCCTTGCTTGCGATTCTACCTCTAAATCTTTTCCTGCTTCATTATCAAAACGATAGCCATAAGTCGGGAGGGGATTTGCCGCAAAGGTTGGCGTATAATTCAACACTTCCTTGGCGTCTTGCATTTTTTCAACTACCTCATAGATTCCTTGCGATTTCTCCAAATCTCCTAGAGATTCTGTCGGTTGTTTCTGTCTTGCTGAATCCAAGATGCCATTATGTTCTTGGTTTTCTTGAAATTGTGGCTTGGGAGATTCCGCATTTTCTTTTGTTGTTTCCTGTGCGGATTCCTCCAAACCCCGATTAGAAACAAGCGCATTGGGGGAATTTTGAGATTCCATAAATTCCTGAATCACTTGCTTAATAATATGATTGAGTGCAGCGGGTTCTGTTTGTGGAGGTATTGCATTTTCATGCGTGCTTGGTGAATTTTTGCCTGATTGCAACTCTTGAGAAATCTGTTGGATTTCTTCGGGCTTGATTGGGTGTGTGCTTTTGATTTTGTCATAATAAAAAATTGTGCTAGGCTCATCGTCGGATTGCGATTCTTTACTATGCGACAAATCCCGAAAAGAATCTCCATTGTGGAAGCTCTTTTGCACAAGATAATCCTGTGTACCAACTGGGTCTTTATCATAATATGCACTAAAAGGCGTCGCGGCATAAAGATTTTTGGGATAAGCCTTAATTGGCTTTGGCTTAGTTGCTTCCGCAGGTATAGAATCCTGCGAAATTGGATTGCCTTGCGGTGTAGAAAAATCTCGTGATTCCTCCATAAAATCTAGTGTTGTTTCTCTTTGGGCAAAAGTCGGCGTGGGTGTTTGTAAAACCTGATTTTGCGTGTTTGTGCATTCCTCTTTTTTGATAAGCCTTATCACTTCTTCTTTGGGTTCTTCCTCTGGATATAAATGGCTTTTCTCAAAACGTTTGAAGTTTTCTAAACTTGCCATAGATTCCAACTGAAACTGCATTGCATTAAAGCCTTGCTGTTCAGCTTCTTTTGAACTCACAATGCGAATTTGTGGAATCTCATTTTGTTCTTTAGAGTAATTTTCTAAAGGATTGTCTTCTCTTGTTGGCAACTCTACATTCTGTCTTAACTCATCAATTTCAGCCTCAAAAGATTGCTCTTTGCTGAAATTCTCGTGCGATTCACTTTCTGATGTCTCTTGCATTTCTTGAGATTCTTCTTCAGTATCATCTTGAAAGTTGAAAGCTGCACTTGTAGGAGGAGGCGGATTGTTTTTACTCTGCTCAATCAATTCTTCTAAAGTTAATGCGCGAGGGGTAGAAGGGGCTTTTGTAAAAAACAAAGAAGAATGCTTAGAGGTTTCTTGTGCTGGATTATTTTGCGTATTTTGAGTGTCCTTCTCCTGCGGAGAAAGGGAAAAAATAGAATGTTTAGAATCCTTTTTGTCCATTTGGCTTGGCGGCGTAAAAAATGCTTTGATTTTTGAAGCAAGATTTTTGAGATTCTTTTTGCTTTTAATGATTTTTTCTGTTGGCACTTGACTTTGCCTTAAATCCTCTTTCAAATCTTGCACAAATATTTTTCCCAATTCTTTAGGAGACTTGCCGCTATACAAAACAACGCTAAAGGCAAAGCAAAGTAAAACCAACACAAAAACACCCAAATGTGTAATAAGTGGCGAAAGCACACTATTAAACGCAACGCCCAAAATCCCAGCGTGCGCAAAAAACAAGCCTTGCAACACAAGAAGTGCAAAAACTCCGATGATAACACCAAGCGTTTTTTCTAAAAATCGGTTGTTTTTAAAATCAAAAGAATCTTTTACTTGATAGACAAAAAATGCAGCAACAAAAAGCCAAATATAGCCCAAATACCCAAAAAGCCAAAATTGAATTTGAGCAAGTGGCTTTAAAAATCCAAAAGGCTCTAAAATACCTAGAACTGTCAAGATTCCAAATATTAGCAAGAGGGAAGCAATGCGTATTTGGTAGGAAGTTTTATTCTTTAAAAATTGTGCCAATGGGGTTTTAAAAAAATTCGTTTTGATAGTAATTCCTTAAAATATCTTAAAAAGTGGCGAGAGGGTGAGAGAATCGAACTCCCCAGCAAATAGACACCTATCCACTCAAATGGGTTTGAAGCCCACGATGCCCACCAGCGACATATACCCTCCAAAGTCTCCAAACTTAAAGCTATTATTAAAGTAAAAAGAGATGAGAATTTAACGCAATTTTACTTAATTTTTATTGAGTTTCTTAAATTTTCAAACTAAAATTCTACCAACTCTCGCTCTCTGTTGCGATAGAGGGCGCACTTTGTGTAACCTACTTGCTTGGCAAGTGATACCAACTCTGAATGTTTGAAGCCAATTTGCTCTACCGCGTGGGCGTCGCTCCCAAAACAAATTGGAATCTCTAAGGAATAAGCAATTTGCAAAATCTCTTCGCTTGGGTATTGCTCTTGAACTTGTTTGCGGAATCCTGCTGCGTTAATCTCTATACACATATTGGCTTCTTTCACAGCCTTGAGCGCAGATTCTATTTGTGGGCGCAAATCCTTTGTTGGGCGATAATTAAAGACTTTTAACAAATCCATATGCGCCAAAATGTCAAACTTTCCGCTTTTTGCTAGCATTTCTGTGGCTTTATAATATTCACTCCAACAATCATTAATATCGCGCCTTGCATATTCGCGGATAAACTCGGGGTTATCAAACCCCCAATCGCCCAGAAAATGCACCGCTCCGATTCTATAATCTAGTGGAAAATCAAACAATCTTTCCTCTGCAAAAGAGGGCAAAAAATCAATCTCTAGCGCAGTTAAGATTTCAATTTGCCCTTTGTATTTTTCTTTTAATCGCGCAATTTCATCAAAATAAAAGGGTAAATCCTTAAAATCCATTCTATATTGTTCATCAAAAGCCATCGGATTGTGGCAAGAAAATCCAAAAACATCAATTTTTTCTTCTATTGCTCGGAGGACATATTCCTCCATTGTGCCTGTCGCGTGGTTACAAAGGCTTGTGTGATTGTGCAAATCTACCCGCATAAACTCCCTTTATTTACGATTCTTTGTCGTGATTCTTTGGACTTAGCCCATTTTCTTTTCCATTTCTTTAGTAATATGCAAACTTAAAACATGCTTATCAAACACCGCAATATAAAACATCGCGTCAAAAATCTTAATATCTAACACAAATCCTTCTACCTTGACTTCGCGCTTTTTCGTATCTTCTTGCAAGGTTTCTCCGCGAAACAAGACTTCGTTGCCCAACTCAATAGGTGCTAGAAACTTCACTTCTGCACCAATCACGATTCCATTGGGATTATTCACCGCCAATAACGCACAATAAGCAGCACTAGAAAACAAATTTCCCGAATGGATTAATCCTTGCTTATCCACCACCATTTTGCTACTTGTCTCCAAAAGAACAGAGGATTTACCATATTTTTGCTCCTTGATTGTGCCATTATTCAAATCAATATTCAAGCAAGATTTTTGCAAGACCGCATCGGCGTCTGGTTTGTTTAAAAAATCTTCTTCTTCAGACTTTATAAAATCCTCGTCCATTGCACTCTCCTTAGAAAAATTTTCAAATTATAACATATCTAAGCATAATCAAGATACTTCAGACAATAAAGGCTTTTTGCTTCATTATTTGCCAAAAAACCTCTCATTAGGAAACTTTAAATCTTACAAAAATTGTTGTCGGATTACATTTTGATTGTGGAGTTCTTGGAGGGATTAAACGCGAAAGCCAAAAGTTAAATGAATGCAACAAAGCACAAGGATAAGAATACGCAAGAGAGTCCTTGAATAAGGGATTAAATATTTTTGTAGATTGTATCCTTATTCTCCTTGATTCTTCTTATTTTCTTTAGATTCTTTTAGCAGTGTTTGTATTATGGAATCGCTTGAAGAATCTGTTTGGATTGAAGTATTCTTGGAGATTCCATAAGCATTATAATCTTGTTTGGTTTTTAATTCTTGATTTTCTTTTTCTAGTTTATCTCTTTGATTAAGTATATCAAAAATGCTTTGGGTGGCATCAAAGCTAGAGGCAAGGAAATCATTAGAGGAAAATTGCGAAGCAATAGAGATTTTAGAGCCGTTTAGATAAGCATTGAATAAGGTGCTATTGCCATCCCAAGAAATAGTGTAATTATCAACTTTAAAAGAGCTTCCAATATTGCCACTCTGTGAGCCTAGATAAATAACGCTAGTTTGCAAATCTTGATAAATCTTACTTTCTTTGTCTTTGGATATAAATTCAAAATCACTAGCCATAGTAAAAAAATCTCGCAAGTAATAAGATATTAAACTGGCTTCTACAGTATAATCTCTCAAAAAACCTTGCTCTTCATTAATTTTTGAAAGCTTATCAATTTCTTCTAAAGTTTGTGTTTGGTGACCATTATTTTTTGTAAAAAGTTTATGATAAAATTCCTCACTTGTAACATATTCTTGGCTGTTTTGCCCTTGTTTTAAGAGGTTTAATAGTTTTTGTTTATTGTTGTTAAAATTATTAATAGAATCTTGTGCAAATGAAAAAATTCCAAGTAAATTTCTAAATTCCTCGCTATCTGGCTGTTTATTATAAGCAACACTTAAAACTTCCTCTGCTTCTTGCATAAGGGATTGTATTGATTGTTGAGCCTTTGCTTCTGAGGGAATTAGTCCATTATATGTTTCAAGAAATTCAAGATGATTTTGTGATAGATTCTGTAATTTTTCTATATTGTCAATATTTTGATGATAAGAATGGCTTATATAAGCTGGTAATTCCTCTTTGTTAGCAAGAATCTCATATATTGTTTGCTTGGTGTCTTTTTCTACATTATTTTGTTTGCTATGCGATAAATCTTCTATGGTATTGAAATCTTGATTTATGGATTGTGTAGAATCTTTGCAACTAGTATTATAATGGGAATTGGAATAAAGGCTTAGATAATTTGAGTTGTTAATTTGCATAGCTTACCTTTGTGATGATTGCTTTGCAGTTTGTTTGCAATTCTATATTCAATCATTTTTATAAAAAGGTAAGCAAAAACCATACCAAAATTATTTGAAATATTTGATATTAATTTTATCCTGTCTTATCCAGCTTCCAACTGCATTATAATTTTTAATCCTGTCTATTACATTATTTTGAAAATCTAAAGTTTTAACATTGCTAGAATTATATTTATTAATTTTTACTACCTCTGATGTAACCTTATTAGTTTTGAAATTATAGGTTGCGGCGATAGCTGCGTAATAATCTGAACCAAGATTAAAATAAGCAGAATCTCCAGCTTCCAATTCTACTTGGTAATACGCAGTATAATAAATATTGTTTCCAAAATTATCTACAACTCCATATTGTTTTTTAATTACTTGTTGCGCATACGCTCCCCCCACAACCTGCCTCATTTCCTCCTCATTTAAGACTTTCACACCTGCACTTTGTTCGTTAAACTCTCCATTGGTTGCAAGGGCAATGAAATCTACTTCAGCAAAGAGTGTGCTTGAGATTCCAAAGATTAATAAGAATCCTAAAATTAATTTTTTCATTATTATTCCTTTTTTAAAAGTTTAAATTTTTATTATAAGTTACAGAATCTTAAAATTAAGTGTAAAATATTTTTTAACTTTTGATTTGATGAAAAGTATTACACAAAGAAACAAGTTTAATTTTATGCTGTGTCATTGCAAAATTCTTTTTAAATACTTCTGTATAGAATTATGGATTTGCAAGTGTAGGCAAATTGTTTGCAGATTGTGCGCCTTGTCGTTTCGCCGCTCACAATGATAAATCCTAAACACCATTACCACTTTTTGATTCTTTAAGCAGTGTTTGCATTATGGAATCTGTGGAATCGGACTTAGTAAAGGTATTTTGAGGGATTCCATAAGCATTATAAGCTTGTTTGGTTTTTAATTCTTGATTTTCTTTTTCTAGTTTATCTCTTTGCTCTAAGACTTCAAAGAAAGTTTGTGAGGAATCAAAGTTGGAGGAGAGGGAAAGTAAAATATCCTCTTGTGGTGAATAAGAAATTTTCAAGGAATAAGAACCTTGAAAAATTGTAGGATTATCCCCCTCCCAAGAAATAGTATAACCTCCTATATTGAGGGAATCTGTAAGCCTTCCGCTCTTATCGTATGTATAACTTGTGATAATGCTAAGGGCGTTTTCAATGGATTTTTGTTGAGACTTTGGAATATCCAAACAAGCAAATAAACAATTAAATTGCTCAATCATATTATAGGCTACACCCTCAACATTACTAATATAATTTGATAGATTAGCTTTTAAATCTTTGGTATCAGAGGCGCAATTGAAAGAATTGATTGAATTTAATAATGCCTGTTTGCTTGTTTGCATATTTTCCTCGTCCATTTTTAAAAACACTTTCATTCTTATCGCACCATCAATTAGATAATTATTAGGATTTTTTTCTAAATTTGGCTCTTGTTTATAAAGCTCAATTAAAATATTGTCTAGTTGTTCATTAAGAGAATCCCTTGCTTTTTGATATTCATTTTCTGTCGGTATATGTTGATTGGTGGCTTGTTTTAAAATTTTAGAGCGAAAGGAATCTGTTTTGTGTAGAATTTCAGAAAATGCAATATCTGGAAATTCATCTAATGCGAGATGATATGTGTAAATCCCGCTATTATATCGGCTATTTAAGGCTTCCTTTGCTTCCTCATTGCTGATTGTAGCAGATTGTAAATTCACATCTTTTTCATTATCTTTAATTTGGCTATTCTTATTGCTGTATAAGATTGCATTGTGATAATTAGGCAAAGAAGTATTTAGTTCAAACATTCGCTTATCCCTTGCATAAAATCTATTAAATGATAAGCAAAAGGCGTTCCATTATCTATATTTGAGATTAAAATTTGCTCCCATAGAACGATAACTTGTCTTATCTTGCCTAATAAAATTTTCCGCCTGATTATAAAGTCTTTTGTTGTTTTCTGTGAGAAGGCGATTGGCATAATAGCTATCCGCACTTCTTGTATAGACAGGATTGTATTGACTTACCCCAATAATTTCTATGCTAACTTTATTTGTTAGAAAATTAAAAGTTGCAGAAACTGCTGGGATATATTCTCCAGAACCTGTATCCACATTGAGTGGCAATAGCTCATTTGCTCTTTCTGGGATTAATTTATAATAGGCAGTATAAGATATTTTTGTGCCTGAGTTATTTGTAACTCCATAACTATTAAGAATCGTTTTGGGGGAAATCGTTGCTCCCCCCACAACCTTACTCATCTCCTCCTCATTTAAGACTTTCACACCTGCACTTTGTTCGTTAAATTCTCCATTAGTTGCAAGGGCAATGAAATCTACTTCAGCAAAGAGTGTGCTTGAGATTCCAAAGATTAATAAGAATCCTAAAATTGATTTTTTCATTATTTCTCTTTTTTAAAAGTTTAAACTTTTATTGTATTACAGAATCTTAAAAATAAATATAAAATATTTTTTAACTTTTTAGTTTGTTTAAAGGTTGTTACACAAAGAAACAAGTTTGCTTTGTTTGATTAATGTTATAATTCTTATAAATTTTTACAATTTGTAAGGTTACGAATGAAAATTTTATTTCTCTCACACACAGATTCCAATCTTTATTTGTTTCGCTTGCCTATTATGCTAGCACTCAAAGACAAGGGACACGAAGTTATCGCGCTAATCCCAAAAGGAGCAGACTTCGATAAATTTGCCCCTCTTGGCATACGAGCGATTGCTTATTCTATTCATCGGAGCAGTCTCAATCCCTTAAGTGCCTTAAAAACGATTCAAGAAATTACAAAAATCCTACAAGAAATCAAGCCCGATATTGTGCATACCTTTATGCTTAAGCCCAATATTTATGGCTCTTTTGCCGCAAAAATTGCAGGGCTGGATTGCGTGATTAACAGCCTTACAGGTTTGGGGAGTTTTTATATTGATGAGAGCCTAAAATCCCGCATTTTACGATTCGTCATAGAATCCCTAAACCGCGTCGCTTTTAAAATTGCTCAAAAAGTGTTATTCCAAAACAATGAGGATTTAGAATTATATGTGCAAAAACGAATCCTATCACGCGAAAAAGCAATATTGATTAAAGGTTCTGGCATTGACACGCAAACCTTTGCACCAATAAATCAAGAATCCTACCACACAATGCGTCAAAAACTAAGCCAAGAATTGAATCTGCCAACTCTTAAGGATTCTATCTTGGTGCTAATGGTAGCGCGCGCCATTGCGCACAAGGGAGTGCGGGAATACTACAAAGCAGCAGAGATTCTTAAAAGCAAAAATCCGCATTGCATTTTTTTATATGTTGGCGGAGTAGATTTGGGTAATATTTCCTCAATGAGTGAGGAGTTTTTGAAAAGCTCTGCTGCCGTTATTTATCTCGGACAACGCAACGACATTCGCTCTCTTATAGGAGTTTGTGATTTGTTTGTTTTGCCAAGCTATCGCGAGGGGATTCCGCGCACGCTTTTAGAAGCTGGAAGTATGGCAAAACCGATGATAACAACCAATGCAGTAGGTTGTCGCGAAGTCGTTGAAAATGGTAAAAATGGCTTCTTGGTAGAAATTGGCAATGCAGGGGAGCTCGCGCAAAAAATCGCTCAACTAAGCAAGGATAAAGACCTACAAATGCGTTTTGGGCGAGCAAGCAGAGAAAAAATTTGTGCCGAATTCAGCACAGATTCCATTGTGCAAAGTTACTTGTCTCTGTATGATTTGGTTTTGTCCTCCAAACAAAAAAATTCTTCCTCTCACAGAATCTATCCAAACTTCATCAAGCCCGTTTTAGATGTTTCTCTTGGCGCAATTCTACTTGTGCTGTTTTCTCCCATTTTGCTTATCGTCTCTTTACTTATCCGCACGAAACTTGGCTCACCTATATTTTTTACGCAAGAGCGTCCGGGCAAAGAGGGCAAAATTTTTAAGATTTACAAGTTTCGCACGATGAATAACGCACGCAATGAAAAAGGCGAATTGCTCCCCGATGAAGTAAGGCTTACGCAATTGGGTAAATGGATTCGCAAAAGTAGCTTAGATGAACTCCCCCAACTCTTTAATGTGCTAAAGGGCGAAATGAGCTTCGTAGGTCCGCGTCCGCTTCTTGTGGAATATTTGCCTTTGTATTCCAAAGAACAAGCACGTCGCCACGAAGTCAAGCCGGGAATTACAGGCTGGGCGCAAATCAATGGGCGCAATGCAATTTCTTGGGAAGAAAAGTTCGCGTTAGATGTATGGTATGTGAATCATCTTAGTTTTTGGTTAGATTGCAAGATTTTATGGGGGACTTTTTATAAGGTGATAAAACGCAAGGACATTAGCTCTAACACAAGCGTAACAATGGAGAAATTTCAAGGCAACAAAACGCATTCTTGTGAAGAATAAATGAAATGAGAGATGAAACAATCTAAAAAAGAAATAAAAAATAAAAAGCTAATCTTGGGATTCCTCTTAATCTTTGGAATCTCACTCTTTGCAAGCGAATAGGCGGGTTATCAATGAAGTAAATATGTCATTAGAGCCATTATTCTAACAAATGGAGATAACTATCATTTTTTCAATCTGCGCTAGAAATATTAGAGAACAAAGAAAAATAAAGTCTAATTCCACAAACAGAATCCAAAAACATTCTTAAAGCTTCTTAGCCTTTAAATACGCACGCTTGGGTGCGGGATAGCCCTCAATCGTGAGTTCCCCGCTTGACTCTAAAAAATCCTCCAAAGATTCTCCACTACTCCATTGCGTCTTGTGCTGCTCATCAAAGGCAGTTTTTAGTGTCGCAATCACTACAATTTCTTTGAATCCACATTTCATTAGCCACCCCTCAAAAGTGCGAAGCGTAGGGATAAAATAAACATTTGGCATTTTGGCATAGCGTCCCATAGGGCAAAGTGCGATTTCTTGCTCTCCATCAATTATCAAGCTATCAAAAATAGCCTCACCTCCACTTTTTAAGGCATTATAAACAAGCTTAATCGCATCTAAGGGGCTTTTGCGATGATACAAAACCCCTAAACACAACAGCACATCAAATTGTCTTGCAAAAAAGGACAATTCCTCAATGCCAAGCAACTCATACTGCAAGCGGCTTTCTTGTGCGAAAAATTGCAAAAATTGAAATTGCACAAAGCACAATGGCACAGGGTCAAACCCCACAATCCGAGCAGGATTAAGCTCCACTGCCCTAAACATATAATAACCATTGTTGCACCCTATGTCGCCTACTACCTTATCGCTTAAATGCAAATGTGGTGCAAGCAGGTTGTATTTAATTGCACTATTCCATTCGCTTTGAATTTCTAAAGTATTGAGGATAAAAGGACCTTTGCGCCACGGAATCAACTCTCTTGCCACCTCACATACAAGCGTAAAAGATTCCTCGCTTAAATGTGGAATCTCAAGCCGCACAAAATCACCATAGAAAACTTTTGCTCCTTGAAGTTCAGATTTTGGAATCACCTTTAAACGCTCAAGTTGTGCAACAAGTGGCAAAATATTTTTAAATGCCAAAGCGCGTTTGCGCTCTGCCCTTAGATATTCCAAATCCCTTTCTTGCGTCATTTAAGATTCTGCTTAAAACGACTCTAACGCGTCTTGTTCTTGTTGTTGCAAAGCTTTTTCTTTGTAAATTAGATTGTCTGGACATTTCTCGCGATAATTTCCTTGCGCGTCATAATAATAGCTTTTTTCGTCCCAATAAGAAGAAGAAATTCCACAAGCGTTTTGATAACACCCACCAAGAAGAATCACTCCCAATGCCAAAATACCAAATTTCAAAACACTCAAATTTTGCATAATATTCCTAATACTAAAATTACCTAAAAAGTGCAATTATACTCTTAATTTTAAAAGTCTAGCTTACACGATTAAATGCGATTCCAAAAAGTTTTTAGGAATAAATAACTTATGTTAATGCCTGCTTTCATAAAGCATAAATTGGAATCTTGCGGCAATCATTTGCGCTCTTTGTAGAATCTGCGTCGCCACCTCATCGCAAAAAATCTGCTTTAAGCTCTCCTCAAACAATTCCAATCAAATAGTAAAAAATTCTCTTGGAAAAGGGGGTAAATCCAAATGCGCCTTCAATGGCGCACCACTATAATCCCCGATATTTAGCAACATTCCATACCAAAAATTTGCAATCTTGCGTTTATGCTTTTCCCACAATATATCCTCTGTGCCAATTTTGTTATTAAAAATCTCTCCCACGCCGCTTTTATCCGCACGAATCTTTGCATAAAAAATATCCATTAGCAAATCAATGCTTTCTACACAAATTTCATCATATTTTTCCATTTTTACTCCTTTAAACATAAAATACAAGTTTTGCTAAAACGACAATCAACACTCCCAAAGTCAAAGCAATGGAGTGAATTACCTTGCGTAAAGGACTTAGTTTTTAAGCCCACAATAAAACACCAAAACAATAACAATCATCAATGCGATTCCAAACGCTAAAAAGCTTTTAATGATTAAAAATTACTGCAAAGTTGTGGCAAAATAGCCCATTTTGCTTCCAAATATTGACTTAATTGCTAGTTATGTTACAATAAGTAACATAAAAATGAGGGGAGTTTCCTTAGCTTCTTCTGCCAATAATGCTAACTATTTTGTCTACAAATTCTTCCCTCCCAAAAAATCTTGCGAATCGGACTAAGCAACACCTCACCACAAAAGATATAGCCCAAAAAGATAATGGCGCACAATAAATGAATGGTTAAAAACATTGTATATAAATTATCCGTCACTGATTTCTTAAAAAATATTTTATTTGCATAATACTAACCAAGTTTTATGGCAAAAAATTTGATAATAGTTAATTTTTTGTTAAAATATGTTCGTTTTCCAAACTAGCTTTCTAGTTTTACATTTTAATAAGGGAGGCTTTAATGCAAGATTGTTTCAAAATATTATTTTCTTTGGGTTATAAACGTTTTTATCATAAAGAAGAAATTTTGTTCTTTGAGGGCGAGACTCCAAAACAACTTTTTGTGCTACTAAGTGGCAAAGTCAGAGTCTATAAAACCATAGAACAAAGCCCAAAAACTAGAAGTAGAAACGCAAAAAAAATAGCCAAAGAACAAATTTTACACCAAATTTGTGCGCCAAATTTCATTGCTGAAATGCCAAGCTTCTTAAACCAACCCTTTCCAGCTAGTGCAGCTTGCGATGAGGAATGCGAGATTTTAGAAATTAGTCTTGCAACTTTTCAAAAACAATGTATGGGAAATCCAACTTTCTGTCGTGAATTAGTTGCTTCACTTTGCAATAAAATCAAAATGCTAGAATCGCATATTGCTCAAAATTCCTTAGGATTAAAAGAGCGACTAATGAATTTTTTGCACGCAAATGAAACAGAGTTAGCACATTTAACACAGCGACAAATCGCCCAAAAGCTGAACACGAGTGCCGAATCTCTTTCGCGCGTATTAAGAGAACTCAAATCACAAGGAGTTTTAAACACACAAAAGGGGAAAATTATTTTAAAAGCCTAAATTTTGGGCTTTTATCGCTTTATCCAAATTCTAGCCCAACCCTATGCGTTGCTAAACTTTTCAAAATTTCGGTAAAATTCTAAAATCCAAATAGACTGAAAGGCAAGAATGAAAAAACTAGCAATATTTGGTGCTGGTGGGCACGGAGCAGTCATCGCAGAGATTTTAGAATCCCAAAATTTATCGTTTGAAATTCTCATTGACGACAATCCAAAAAACAAGATTCTTAATGGAATCACTGCCATTTCAAGGGCAGAATTTCTCAACCTAGCAAATGCTAAAGATTTTGGTATTCTCCTAGCGATTGGTGATAATTTGATGCGGCAGAATCTTTATCACTTTTTCGTCAAACAAGGATTCTGTTTGCCTTTTGTTGCACATCGTCGTGCTATAATCTCAAAATCCGCCAAAATTGCTAGCGGGAGTGTGGTAATGCCAAACACTGTTATCAACGCACGCGCTTCAATCGGAATGGGTGCGATAATCAATAGTGGGAGCATTATAGAACACGATTGCAGAATCGGGGATTTCTCCCATATTGCACCTAGTGCGACACTTTGTGGAAATGTGCAAGTTGGGGATTGCACACATATTGGTGCAGGAAGCGTGATTATTGAAGGGAAAAGTATTGGGCAACACTGCCTCATTGGTGCAGGAAGCGTAGTGATTAGCGACATACCACCGCATAAAAAAGTCGTTGGCAATCCGGCGAAAAAAGAATTAAGATAAGGAGAAATTATGGGATTTAGATTTTTTTTATCTCCCCCACAAATGAGCGGCAACGAACAACAATATGTCCAAGAAGCTTTTGAAAGCAATTATATCGCCCCGCTTGGCGCATTTGTCAATACTCTGGAAGAAAATGTTAAATCTTACACAGCCTCTCCCAATGCCTTAGCACTCAATTCTGGCACATCAGCATTGCATTTAGCATTGCGCGTCAGCGGAATCGGGCAAGGCGATTTTGTGCTTGCAAGCAGTTTTACCTTTATTGGCTCTATTGATGCGATTCTTTATCAAGGCGCAATTCCAATCTTTATTGATAGCGACTTAGAATCTTGGAATCTAAGCCCAAAACTACTAATACGAGCCCTAGAATCTCTGCCCAAAAAACCCAAAGCCCTAATTGTTACACATCTGTATGGACAATGCGCAAAAATTGCGGAGATTGCGGAGATTTGTGCGCAGTATGGAATCTTGCTCATTGAGGACGCCGCAGAATCACTCGGGGCATTTTATGATAAAAAACACAGCGGAACTTTCGGCGAATTTGGCATTTTATCCTTTAATGGAAACAAAATCATCACGACAAGCGGCGGAGGAATGTTGCTTGGCAAAAATCAAGAAAAGACAGAGAAAGCACGCTACTATTCTACTCAAGCACGCGAAAATCTACCCTTTTATGAGCATTTGGATTATGGCTATAATTATCGCTTAAGCAATATTTGCGCAGCCATTGGTGTGGGGCAGTTAGAACAAATTGAAGTCAAAGTCTCCAAAAGACGCAAAATTTTTGAATGGTATCAAGAAACATTGCACAAGGAAGTAGAATCCCAAACATTAGAATTTATGCCCGAGATTCCAAACTCAAGAGGGAATCGCTGGCTAACAACTTTACGCTTTTTAAGTCCCAAAGTCAATCCTCTTGCGCTCGTGGAATTGCTTGCCAAAGCAGGCATAGAATCTCGCCCTTTGTGGAAACCTATGCACCTACAACCACTTTTTAGGGATTCTATCTCTTTTGTAGATGGCACAAGCCAAAAACTTTTTGAAAGCGGAATCTGCCTACCAAGCGGTGGAGCATTAGAAAAATGCGACATTGATGAGATTGCAAGCCTTATTCAAAAATTCCTAAAGAATCGCTAGTGCTACAATCCGTTTTATTCCGCCCAAGCAATGCCAAACGCATTATATTTTTTGTCTTTATAGACTTGCTTGTTTCTTATTTCACGCTCGTACTTTCTTATGATTTGCGCTTTAGCTTTCAAGTGCCTTTGGAATTTAATTTCGCAGTTGTATCGGTTTTTTATGTCTTAATTTCCTTAAAGATTCTGCTTTTGGCTTTATTCAAAATCTATCTTGTGCCGTGGCGATTCTTTGGGCTATTAGAAGCCTTAAAAATCTTTTATGCACACATCTTGGCTTATGGAATCTTTTGTGCCATTGCGTTTTTTGGAGGGGCGTTTGGAAACTTTCCCTTAAGTGTAATAGGTATTGACTTTGTAATTTCTAGTATTTTTATTGGAGCAATCAGAATCTCTAAGCGCATTTACTTGGAAAATTCACCCAAAAACTCCCCCAAACCCGCTGTGATTTTTGGAGCAAATACACAAAGTGCGACATTGATTAAAGCCGCCCTTAATAGCGAGATTCCATTTTATCCTCTTGCAATTATTGAAGAAGATGAAAAAACATTTGGGAATTACATCTCCAATCTCAAAATTTATCCCAAATCGGCTTTGAAAGAACTCATACAAAAGCATAAAATCAAATCCGCAATCCTCACGCGTTCTTTTTCCAAACCTCCTTTAGAGGGAATCTTTAACGAGCTGACACAATTAGGAATTGATGAAATTAAAATTGCAAATTTGCTCAAAGACGATACACAAAAAACCCCCTCTGAACCTCTTAAAAATATCTCTATTGAAGATTTGCTTTCGCGTCCAAGCAAGGATTTAGATAAGGAAGTCATCGGCGCGTTTCTAAAAGACAAAAGAGTGCTTATCACAGGGGCTGGAGGAAGTATCGGAAGCGAAATCGTGCGACAATGTGTAGAATTTGGCGCGCAAAGAATCGTTTTGGTAGAGCATAGTGAGTTTAACTTATATGCGATTTTAGAGGAACTCTGCTCCCAACAAAACAAAGACTTTAAAGCCTTGCTTCGTCCTTGCTTACTAAGCATTTTAGAAAAAGACCGCTTTGGTGCGCTCATCAACGAGGAAAAGCCCGACATTATCGTGCATGCTGCGGCTTACAAACATGTGCCGCTTTGTGAATACAATCAAAAAAGTGCGATTGAAAACAATATCATCGGAAGCAAAAATGTGCTAGATAGTGCGATTGAAGCAGGGGTGCCAAAAGTCGTTGTCATCTCTACGGACAAAGCGGTGCGTCCGACCAATGTAATGGGCGCAACCAAACGCATAGTAGAACTCTATGCGCAAAATGTAGAATCCAAGAGTAGTGAAATTGTCGCCGTTCGATTCGGAAATGTGTTAGGTAGTAGTGGCTCTGTCGTGCCAAAATTCAAGGCGCAAATAGAATCGGGTGGTCCTATTACCGTTACACACCCAGAAATCACACGCTATTTTATGCTAATTCCCGAAGCTTGTCGGCTCGTGTTGCAAGCCGGAGCAATTGCGCAAGGGGGGGAAATTTTTATTTTAGATATGGGAGAACCGGTTAAAATTGTAGATTTGGCGAAAAATATGTTACGACTTTATGGCAAAGAAAACGAAATTACGATTGAATTTAGCGGATTGCGTCCCGGTGAGAAGCTATATGAAGAATTGTTGCTTGATGAGAGTGAGGGAAAAACAAAATATCCCTCCATACAAGTGGCGCGTCCAACAAAATACGATATTCACAAACTTAACGCAGATATTACAGAACTTATGCAGTGCAAGGATTCTAAAGAACATCTTGCAAAACTTAAAGAAATCGTAGTAGAATTTCACCATAACGCATAACAACTCTTAAAGAAAATTTATGAATCCTACCAAACAAAAAACCCTAGCAATCGTTATCTCCTCTCTTAGAATGGGTGGAGCAGAACGCGTAGCAAGCTTCGTCGCAAACGAACTTGCAAGTCAATATAGAATCGTGCTTTTTGTATGGAATGAGAAAGAAAGATTCTATCCACTAAATTCTAATGTGGAAATCCGAATCCTTGCAACCAAAAATCGTGGAGTACTTGGCAATACCTTGCGCATTTTTAAGCTTTGGAGAGCATTTAAGAGCGAAAAGGTGGATTTAAGCATTAGCTTTATTCATCAAACCAACATTTTAAGTATTTTCGCTTCCAAAATGGCTCGGATTCCTTGTATTGCAACAGAACATAGCATTTTTAGCGCGCTAGATTCCAAATTTTGGCGTATTTTGCGTTACTTGACTTATCCTTTGGCAAGCTGCATTACAACCCTCACGCAACAAGACTTAAAACATTATCACTTCGTCAAAAATGCCTATGTTTTGCCAAATCCTGTGGAAATAGACTGCAATCCTCACACCCCACCAATCCTAGAATCCTACCGACCTTACATCTTGAGTGCTGGGCGAATGATTTCCTCTAAAGGTTTTGATGAGTTAATAGAGGCTTTTAGAATCTTTAGCGCAGAGTTTCCGCAATATTCCTTGTTACTTGCGGGAGATGGAATCCAAAGACAAGCATTAGAGGAGCAAGCCAAAGGATTAAAATGTAAATTTCTAGGCAAGATAGAATCCCTTGCCCCTTACTATGCAAAGGCTGAATTTTTCGCCCTTGCAAGCCACAGGGAAGCCTTAAGTAATGTTTTAATTGAATCGCTTTTGTGTGGAACACCTGTGGTAAGCTATGATTGTCCTTATGGACCAAAGGAGATTATCACTTGCGATGGCACTACACACAATGGAATCTTAGTGAAAATGGACGCAAAAAGAGTGGAATCCCTTGCGGTTGCATTTGTTGAAATGGCGCAAAATAGAAAAGATTATGTCAAAAATACTACGTTGGCTTACGAACGCTTTTCATCTAAGGTTGTGCTAGAAAAATGGCAGCAACTCATTCTTGATTGCCTAAACAAAACACCTACTTAAAAATAAAGGCTCTTTTGAAATAGTTTTGATAGATAGATTGCATACTGAAATGATTTGAATTGCCTAGTTTTATAATATTTAATTCCGAAGTCGGTTGCATTTTGTTTTCTACCACCAAAATTTTATTCTCACAACCATTCAAAAAAATGCCTAATAAAGCTACAAATATAACAAAAATTAAATTTTTCATCATTCAACTTCCCCAATTAATGTTTATCAAAATTATAAAAAAGACTTGTAAATAAAAAATGGTGAAATTATTAAGATTTGATGAAGTTGAAAACAATCGAGGATTTTATAGAGAATTAAAGTTTGATTTTATACAATAATATCCATATCAGTATATAAGGATTATTATGCTTTGCCCTATTTGCAGTGTAGATTTAGTAATGAGTGAAAGAAACGGTGTTGAAATTGATTATTGCCCAAAATGTCGCGGTGTGTGGCTAGATAGGGGAGAGCTAGATAAAATCATAGAAAGAAGTACCCCACAAAGACAAAGGGAAGTGCAAAATTCTCAACCCAACTATCAACAAAATTTGCGTAGATCAGATTCTCACTACAATGATGGCTATTACAAAAAGAAAAAGAGGGAGAGTTGGTTAGGAGAGATTTTTGATTTTTAACCCGAAACAACATACCAATATTAAATATTGCTCTTAACTTCAATCACAAGGGATATAATGACCATTTTAAAAGATGTTTTCAAGCTTGACAAAAATTACAGATATTTTACATAAAATAAAAAAAAAAGGGGGGGGGGGGCAGAATCTCTCCTTAAACTCCTGCTCCTTTAATTCTCTGATTCTATTGTATTATTTAAAATGAAATCGCACTAGGAGACCCGGGATTACTCACAAGCAAACGACTAGTAGAAGAAACGAATTGGAAATTTGAAAACTATTATAGTATCTATGGAATCACACCTTATTCCTTTGATATTCGGCAAGGATTAGGGGAAATCCTGCACTTTGCGGATTTTATGCCACTCTTTATCCAAGAGCATTATAAGATTCCATAAGAAAAAATAAGCAGAATCAAACAAAATCAGAATTTTAGCTTAAAAAACCCATATTATCGCTTACGATTGTTTTAAATTGAAAGATTAAAAGAATCACAAATAATAAGAAGTGGCGGAGCGGACGGGGCTCGAACCCGCGACCCCCTGCGTGACAGGCAGGTATTCTAACCAGCTGAACTACCGCTCCACATTAAGCAGTGGTGGTCGCTATAAGACTCGAACTTATGACATCCACCTTGTAAGGGTGGCGCTCTACCAACTGAGCTAAGCGACCATTAGGGAAACAAAAATCAAATAAAAGTGGTGACTCCTAGGGGATTCGAACCCCTGTAGCCACCGTGAAAGGGTGGTATCCTAACCGTTAGATGAAGGAGCCACTTTTATTTACCACATTGTATAAAGAGTGGTGACCCGCGTTGGATTCGAACCAACGGCCCATTCCTTAAAAGGGAATTGCTCTACCAACTGAGCTAGCGGGTCAAACATTGAAAATTAAGGAATTGGAATGATACAGATATTTTGTATAAAAGTCAATAGTTTGATAAAAAAACCTTTAAAAACAATAAATAAGCATAAATAGTAGCTTGCGCTTGAATATAATTTCTATCCCCTTTAAAATGCAATCGCTCAATGATTTCCGCACCTTTTCTGTCCTTTGCACCGATAAATATTGTTCCGATAGGTTTGCTCGCGCTTCCTCCGCTTGGTCCTGCAATTCCGCTTGTTGCAAGCGCAAAATCAGCCCCAGAGAGTTTCAATGCACCCTCTAACATCTCACGCACCACCGCTTCACTCACTGCACCAAAGGATTCTAAGTTTTCGCTTGAAACCTCCAGCCAAGATTCTTTGATTGCATTAGCATAACCAATCACACCCCCATCAAATACATTGCTTGCACCACTTTCTTTTGTCAAATGGTAAGCAATTAACCCTCCTGTGCAACTTTCTGCTGCAGTAATTTTAAGATGATGTTGAGAAAGTAGAGCAATTACGCTTTGTGCAAGGTTACGACTAGGAAAAATTTTGTCCCCAAAAGAGAATTGAACGACTTTCACAAACTCCTTTAAAGATTCGTCCCTCTTGCTTGTCGCGCTTAGAATCTCTAAGCTAGAATCTGTGTTCAAAATCTCTAAATTGACTTCAAAATCCTTTGCAATTCCCTCAAGAAGAATTTTCGCACTGATTGCGTCCAAGCCTAAAAGATACAAAAATATCGTGCGATAAACTTCCCCACACTCGCCAAACTGCGATTCTAAAAAACATTGCAAATCCTCTTGCGATTCTGTCTGATTTTCAAATGAATTTTGCAAATCCAATAGCCAAATTCTACGCATTTGATTTTCTACTTCACACTCTATTTTTAGCATTTTTTTTCTAGTGATTGGAGGAATTTTTATATTGGATTCCTTGTGTGTTGTTTGGATAAACTCTAATAATTTGCTAAAGCATTGACTATCGGCGACAATCAGGAGATTGTCTGCAATCTGCAAGCTGAAGCCCAAAGAACCAAAAAGAGCATTTTCGGGGTTTATTTTCAAATCCAAAGAATCGCAAAAAATGATTTGATGAATGTCGCCAATCATCTCTCTTGCAAATCTTTGTGCAAACTGATTTAAGGGGAGAAAATCACGATAATTTTTGCCAATACAAAATAAAATATTCAAAATCTTACCTTATCTCTTGTAATTTTAATACCTTAATGGTAAAATATTTTAACTATTTTAAAGCTTATTTTGGAGGTAAATATGGGAAAAGTTTTAGTTGTGCGCCCAGAAGATGAAAAACCGGGTGAAGTCTATAATGGCAAAGGCAAATTGAATAAAAAATTTTATGAAAAAGAAATCACAAAACTACAAATTGAACTCATCAAACTGCAAAATTGGGTAAAAAAATACAACAAAAAAATCATTATTATTTTGGAAGGTCGTGATGCAGCAGGCAAAGGAGGCACAATTAAAGCATTAAGAGAGCATTTAAACCCACGCGGTTGTCGTGTCGTAGCACTACAAAAACCTAGTGATGTAGAAATGACACAATGGTATTTTCAACGTTATATTGATGAATTGCCAAATGGTGGGGAAATCGTGTTTTTTGACCGCAGTTGGTATAATCGTGCGGGGGTTGAAAAGGTGATGAATTTCTGCACAAATGACCAATATAGAGAATTTATCATTCAAGTTTCACACTTAGAACAAATGCTGATTGAGAGTGGATATATACTTTTCAAATTTTTCTTAGATGTTGGACGCGAAGAGCAAAAAAAGCGCATTGAAAGCCGCAAAGATGAGCCGCTTAAACGTTGGAAACTAAGTCCAATTGATGAGCTATCTTTGAATCTTTGGGACGAATATACCGAAACATTTGAAAAAATGTTTTCACGCACGCATACTCCTTTTGCTCCTTGGCTCATTGTGGATTCTAACGACAAAAAACGTGCGCGTATCAATCTTGCGAGAATCTTACTCTCTAAGCTAGACTATGAAGATAAAGATGTAGAGAATGTATGTTTGTTAGCCGACCCGGGCATTGTAACAACTTATTCTAGCGTTAGAGCATTCTCTCAAGACAATGAAGCCCTAAAGAAAAAGAAAGACAAAGAAAAAGATAAAAAGAAAGACAAAAAATAGCAGTTTTGCGCTATTACGAGCAACTACTCAATGTAGCTTCGTAAGCAAGTAAAGTTTTTTGCTAAAACAAACTGCCTTATTGCGCCTCACTACCCCGCACAATAGGGCAGTTTTATATCGCGAATCTTTACTAAGTGCTTATTGATATCTTTTAATTGCGGATTCTTTGCCTAGTGAAATTCAAAAATACCTTACAATTTACTTAAATTAATGTGATTTTGGATTGAAAATTTTTGCTAAACTAGATTCGCTTCGCACAAGCTAAAATATCTCTTTGAGATTCTGTATTTTAAGGGATATTTCGGGCTGCGCCCTCAATATAACAAAGTCGGAGGTATTGTGTAGCAACTCACCTAACTTAGCAAATAGGACAATGTAGCTTGTCATTCTGAGCCTTTGGGTGAAGAATCCCTTTTGTGATTCCGCTTTTTACTCTTTTAGATTCCTCGCTGCACCTAAAATGGCAGAGGCGTGAGATTCCTAACAATACTTAGAATAACCGCCCTTGTGCCAAATGGCAAAAGCCTCAAAATCTAAAAACTTAATAGCTAGAATCGCTAAGGCTTCTTAATAAGATACCTTATCGTGGCTCCTAGCTGCTCTACTCCTAACACTTCATAGCCGTGATTTTTCGCATCAATGGGGATATTGTTAATGCTTTGTGGGCAATCACTTAGCACTTCCAAAATCTCGCCACTTTTAAGCTCGGGCAAAACCTCCAGAGTTCTTACCGCAGGATAAGGGCAAGGCTCACCTTGCAAGTCTAATCTAAAATTTGGGATAATTTCTTGTTGCATATTCTCCTCCTTTATGCGCGTTCAAATCGTTTATTTTTGGCAAAATATCGCCGCTCAAGAAACAGCACAAAGGCAAGGAATGCAAAAAGCAGCACATAGCTTACCACCAAGCCACCATAATTACCAAAGGATTCTAAAAGATTGATTTTAGGGAAGCTTGTCGCAAGTGGCACAGAATAATAATCCCAAGTCGCTGCCAAAAGCGTAGAACCAATGACATTACCAACACCTACAATCCAATAATGCACCTGCCCCTCAACCGCGCGATACATCCAGCCACATTCACACCCTCCGGCAATCACAATTCCAAAGCCAAAGAGCAGTCCGCCAATCACTGCATTTGGTGCAGCCCACATAATTTTAGGTGGAAGTCCAAGCATAATGTAACTAAAAACGCCAATAGTTGAAACCATCATTCCCACAATCACCGCTCTTGCCATATATCCACGCCCTGTGATAAATAAATCCCTAAAGGCAGAAGTAAAGCAAATCTGTGCACGTGAGATGATAAAGCCAAATCCCACACCAAATACAACTGCAAGCGCTAAAATCGGAATCTTTTTACCCTCTGGAATATTGCCATACGCCATTAGATACGCTACCCAAACGCCAATTCCAACTAATACCAAAACACCAAGTGCAAAAAGGAGTTTTGCCCTACTCTGATTTTCTTTGCTATTTCCAATGTCTTTTTGCGCACTGACTTTCTCTAGCTTTGTATGAGAGCGAAAAAGTGAGAGTAAAACAACCTTTGTACCTAGCCACACACCAACAAGCGTCATAATCGTAAAAAACCACGCGTGCAAGCTAAATTGTGGAATCCCCGTAAAGAAACTCGCCAAATTACAACCCATACCAATCCTCGCACCAAATCCTGCGATAATCCCACCAATAAGGGCTTGAGCGATTCTAATATTGCTTTGAGGCAAACGAAACTTGACATTATTTGCCATTGCGGCAGCGGCAAATGCCCCTGCAAACATTCCAATAATCATCACGCCATCTACCCTATCTAGCGGTGTTCCTTGCAAACCTAGAATCTTAAAATAACCCCAAGTGCTTGTATCCACACCCAAAAGATTCATAATATGTCCGCCCCAACGCGTAAATTCACCTGTAACAGCCCAATAAGTCCCAGTCAAACCAAAATAATAAGCAGCCATTACGCCAAGTGCGATAATCGCGGGCATAGGCGACCAAAATTTGACTAGGAATCTTTGCTTATAATCTTGAAACATTTTGGTTCCTTAAATAATAAATCAACAGACATTTGGGGATATTCAGAAAGAGAATAAGAAGTCATTTGTCTGTGCGCTTTAACCCGAAAGCATAAAAAGGCTAGAATAATAGCACAATTCTTATAAAATAACAGCTTTGGCGTCCTATTAGGTTAAGGAATTCTGTATTTTTTAAGTTTTTATTATAGATTGTAGAATCTCATAAGAATAGCTAAGGTTTGTGGTGTCCTCGATGCGATTCGAACGCATGACCTCACGATTAGGAATCGTGTGCTCTATCCTACTGAGCTACGGGGACAACAACAAAGTAGTTCAGGAGAATTGCCCAACAAAGAGGTGTTGGGCGAAAGAGAGTTATTTTTTGCCTTTTTTGCTGGCAACTACTGCATCTTTAAGACCTTTTCCAGCCTTAAATTTAGGAACAAATTTATCGCTTGTTTTGTATTTTTTATTTGTTCCAGGAACAACACCCTCTTTTCCTTTTTGAAGCACAGTTTCAAATTTACCAAAACCTACAAGTTCAATGCTTTCTTTTTTAGCAAGTGCTTTGCTTACTGCCGCTGTAAAAGTGCTAATTGCTTTTTCAGCCTCTTTTTTTGTCTCATACTCTCCGACTTCTTTTACTAAGTCAACAAATTCTGATTTGTTCATTTTGGAAACCTCCATAAAAAGTTTAAAAACGCGTTATTGTAGCATAAATTTACGATTTTCAAGACTTTTGTTAGAAAAAAATAAATTTATTCTCAAAAAATAAAGCAAAATATCCAAAATTACAATCTTAAACTTTATCTCCTCCTTTAAGAATCTATAAGGAAGTTTTAAATAATATTAAAAAATTTTAGAATTGCTTTTTCAAGGAGAATCAATGGCTTTAAAAGTTGCAGTTAATGGAACAGGTAGAATCGGTTTATGTGTATGCAAAATCTTGAGCGAACGCGAAGATTTAGAGCTCGTTGCACTCAATACGACTATGCCAATTGATACGCTCATTCATTTGCTAAGATATGATTCTGTGCAAAAAAATAGTAAAGTAGAAAAATTGAGTGAAAACAGCATTCAAATTGGCAAACAAAAAGAAATTCAAATCATCAGCACACGAGACATTAAAGAATTAAACTTTGGAAAGTTTGGTGCAAAACTCGTAATAGAATGCACTGGTGCTTTTAATGACCTCAACAAAGCAAGTGCGCACCTCTATGGAGGTATTGAACGCGTCGTGATTTCCGCTCCTGCCACAGACGCGCCAACTTTTGTTTATGGCGTCAATCACACAAACTATCAAGGAGAATCTGTCATTTCAAACGCAAGTTGCACTACAAATGCGCTTGCACCAATTGTAAAGGTTTTGCACGATAATTTTATGATTCTCAATGGCTTGATGACAACAATTCATAGCTATACAAACGACCAAAACCTTTTAGATTCCAAGCACAAAGACTTGCGACGCGCACGCGCAGCAGCTTTAAATATGATTCCAACTTCTACGGGTGCTGCCAAAGCGATAGGGCTTGTGATGCCCGAGCTCAAAGGCAAACTCAACGGCTTTTCTGTTCGCGTGCCAACTCCTGATGTAAGCCTTGTGGATTTGACTTGTGTTACAAAAACTTCTGTAAGCAAAGAATCTATCAATGCTGCCTTTGAAAATGCTGCACAAGGAACATTCAAAAATCTTATTTTAGTAGATAATGAAAAACGCGTTTCAGGAGATTTTATCGGAAGCACTTATAGTAGCATTTTTGTTCCAGATTGCACGGTGGTTGTGGGAGAGAATCAACTCAAAGTTGTCGCTTGGTATGACAATGAATGGGGTTATTCCACGCGATTGGTAGATATGGCAAGTTTCGTCGGCTCTAGTCTTTAGGTAGTTTTATGCTCACGCTCACAAACACTTATGCGCGTTTTTTGCAAAAAAATCCCAACTTTTTTGCAAAAGAAAATCTGGATTTATTTTTTCAAAAAGTTCTAGTAGAGCGCAATAGTCAGCTTAGTGGATATTATGATTTGCCTTTTGCAAAAAATGAAGCGATTTTTGATTATCTTCAGCGCAACAAAACCTTTTTGGATTCTATTTCTAATGTCATTATCATTGGTATTGGTGGTAGTTCGCTTGGCACAAAGGCGATTGACGCGCTTTTATCTCATCAAAGCCATCGCAAAAAAATTAAATTGCGGTTTTTAGAACACACCGACCCGATTATTATCAGAAAAGACTTGCAACGCGTCAAATACGAAGACACACTTTTTATTGTGATTTCAAAATCTGGACTTACGATTGAAACCACTTCGCTTTTTAAATACATTTTGGCGCGATTCTCCCTCCTCAAAAAAGAGCGTAAAAAGCACCTACTTACCATTACAGATGAAAATTCCCCCCTTTTCAAATGGAGCAAAAGCGAAGAGATAGAATCCGTAACGATTAAACCAAATATTGGTGGGAGATTCTCTGTATTAAGCGCAGTGGGATTATTGCCTCTTGCGATTTTGGGCTATGATATTGCGGCAATTTTAAAAGGCGCAAGCATTGTAAGCCATAGATTCTTTGAAGAACGTAAAGACAATGTGTTAAAAAAGGCATTATTTTTAGCAAGAAACGAAAGTAACTATCCTATTAATGTCTTGTTTTCTTATTCTAGTGTTTTTCGTCATTTTAATGCTTGGTATGTGCAATTATGGGGGGAATCCTTAGGCAAACTAGATATGTATGAACAAAGACGCGGTTTGACACCTATTGCGCTAATTGGAAGCATTGACCAACATTCTTTTTTGCAGCTCATTATGCAAGGACCTGCGAATAAAACCGTAACTTTCCTAAGTGTTAAAAATCTTTCGCAAAAACCTCTTTACATTCCAAATATCAGACTACAAGGCTTAGAATCTACGGATTTTGTCAATCAAACTTCTTTTAATCAACTTTTGAAACTGCAATGTATTTCCACTAAAGAGAGCATTATTTCTCAAAATGTTCCTGTGGATTCCATCTTAATTGATTCTCTAAATGAACAAAGCGTGGGCGCACTTGTATTGTATTATGAATTACTGACCTCTTGCGTGGGAATTTTGCTACAAATTGATACATACAATCAACCCGGTGTAGAATTTGGAAAAAAGATATTAAGGGAAAAATTTACACACTCCTAAAAAATTTTCCATTTTTTTACTAAGTTTATACACTCCTTATTATAAAAAATCTTAAAATAGATAAAATCTTAAAATTACAAAGGGTTCGCATGGATTTTATTCAAATAATCAAAGAAAAGGCAAGAGCAAATATTCAAACGATTGTTTTGCCAGAAACAAACGATTTGCGCACATTACAAGCCGCGCATAGCGCATTACAAGAAAAAATCGCAAAGATTATCTTAATCGGGGAAGAAGCAGAAATCAAGCAACGCGCAAAAGAACATAATCTGCAACTAGACACAGCGGAATTTATCAATCCTGCAAGCTGTGATATGTTAGAATCTTATGTGGAATTGTTTGTCAAGCTTCGTGCACACAAGGGTTTAAGCGAAAAATCCGCGCGCGCGCTCCTGCTTGAAAATCCCCTTTATTTTGGTGTCGCACTTGTAAAATCTAAAAAGGCAAATGGTATGGTTGCAGGTGCGATTAACTCCACTGCAGATGTACTTCGCGCTTCCTTACAAATTCTAGGGACAAAGAAAGATTCTAAATTAGTTTCTGCATTTTTCTTGATGATTGTTCCTCAATGTGATTATGGTGAAAATGGAATCTTTATCTTTGCTGATAGCGGCTTGGTGCAAAATCCTAATGCGCAAGAGCTCGCCTCTATTGCCATAGATTCCGCAAAGAGTTTTGAAGCACTCGTAGGCAAAAAAGCTTTGGTTGCTATGCTTTCACATTCTACAAAAGGAAGTGCAAAACACTCCGATGTAGATAAAGTCATAGAAGCCACGCGCATTGTCAAAGTAGAAGCACCAGAGATTGCTTTAGATGGGGAGCTTCAACTTGATGCGGCAATCGTTCCGAGTGTGGGTCAATCCAAGGCTCCCGATAGCCCTATTGCAGGAAATGCCAATGTGCTTGTTTTCCCCGATTTGGACGCGGGCAATATTGGCTATAAATTAGTGCAAAGGTTGGCAAAGGCGGAAGCTTATGGACCTATTACACAAGGAATCGGCGGTGCTGTTAATGACCTTTCACGCGGTTGTAGCAGCGAAGATATAGTCGGCGTGATTGCAATTACTGCTCTTCAAGCCCAACAAAACAAGGAGTAAATATGGATGTTTTAGTTATTAATTGTGGGAGTTCTTCACTCAAATATCAGCTTATCAATACCAACACAGAGGAAGTTTTAGCCTCTGGATTGTGCGATAGAATCGGAATCGCAAATGGACAATTCAGCTATAAACCCAAAGGCGGAGATAAAATTACAAGAAATGTGGATATGCAAGACCACGAAGTCGCTATTAAACTCGTGCTTGAAGCTTTAATAGACTCAAAAGACGGCATTATCAAATCCCTAAACGAAATCAAAGCCACAGGACACAGAATCGTGCATGGAGGCGAGCATTTTACCCATTCTGCACTCGTGAATGACGAAGTGATTCAACACATTGAGGAATGCTCCGATTTAGCCCCTCTACACAATCCTGCACATTTATTAGGAATCCGAGCCTGTAAGCATTTAATGCCGAACACTCCTATGGTTGCCGTCTTTGACACTGCATTCCACCAAAGTATGCCACCACACGCTTATATTTATGGCTTACCTTATGAGTATTACGAAAAATACAAAATCCGCCGCTACGGATTCCACGGCACAAGCCATAGCTATGTTTCTAAACGCACGGCAGAATTTTTGGGGATTCCACTTGAAAATTCTCGCATTATTACTTGCCATTTGGGTAATGGTTCTAGCATTTGCGCTGTCAAAAATGGTCAAAGCATAGATACAAGTATGGGCTTAACTCCACTTGAAGGCTTGGTTATGGGAACAAGAAGTGGAGATTTAGACCCTGCAATTATTGATTATATTGCGCAAAAAGAAAATCTAAGCACAAAAGAAGTGCTCAATATCCTAAACAAAAAATCTGGTGTGCTTGGAATCTCTGGGCTTTCTAGTGATTTTAGAGATTTGCTTGCTGCCGATGAAGAGGGCAACTTGAAAGCGCGTTTTGCGAGGGAAGTTTTTGCTTATCGTGTGGCAAAATATATCGGTGCTTACACTGCGGCACTTGTAGGAGTTGACGCGATTGCGTTTTGCGCAGGTGTAGGAGAAAATGCGAAATTTATTCGCGGGAAAATCGTTTCACATTTACACTTTTTGGGAATCAATCTTGACGAATCTGCCAACCTTGAAACCGTGGGCAAAGAGGGCATTATTTCTACTCCCGATTCTAAAGTCAAGGTTTGCGTGATTCCAACCAACGAAGAGCTGATGATTGCAAGAGATACGCGCGAAATTATTTTAAAAACTCAAGAGCATTAACGCGTGCTAACCTTCCTTGTAAGAAAATTTTTAAAATTTTCATCGCGCATTGCGCAAGTAATGGCAAGCAAGTTTGGGTGAATTGCCAACACGCCCACACTTGCAAATCCATTCATAAAACTATAATAGCAAGGTGTTCTTATCGTTCTCTCAAAAATCTATAATTCATCACTTTAGATTCTATTCTTTCCGCCAAACCTTTAAGTGCGCACTCGTTGTATTTCCTTCTAAGTTTTCATCATTTGCCAATCTTTCAACGACTTTAAGAAGCAAATTTTTATCTTTTTGCTCTAATTTTTTATAAACCTTTTTAAAAGTTTATGTAAATTTAACTTTGTATTTCATCTCTCTAACACCTCTTTTAGTTCTGTGATTGTGTCAAAACTTGGATACAAATATGGATTCTTATCCATTTGCCTACTCTATTCTAAATACTTTTATAGCCTTTGTGAGCAAAAAGGTGCGTCCCTTACCATATAGTATAAGCTGCACACTGAAAATATTTTATTTTGAAATTTTTATGTGTTTTTGGCTACAATAGAATTTTAATTTTTTAGGAGAAAAAATGGCTTTAGACGAAAACAAACAAAAAGCGATTGAACTTGCCATTAAGCAAATTGATAAAGCCTTTGGAAAGGGCGCATTAATCAGGCTTGGAGATAAACCGGTAGAAAAGATTGACGCCATTAGCACAGGTTCTTTAGGGCTTGATATTGCACTTGGCATTGGAGGAGTCCCAAAGGGACGCATTGTTGAAGTCTATGGACCAGAGAGTTCAGGAAAAACGACTTTGGCGTTACAAATCGTTGCAGAATGTCAAAAGGCGGGCGGAATCTGTGCGTTTATTGACGCAGAACACGCACTAGATGTTACTTACGCCAAGAGACTAGGCGTAGATGTAGAAAATCTGCTCGTTTCTCAACCAGACTTTGGCGAACAAGCCTTAGAAATCCTAGAAACACTCACAAGAAGTGGTGGCGTAGATTTAATCGTGATTGACTCTGTGGCGGCTCTCACGCCAAAAAGTGAGATTGACGGCGATATGGGAGACCAACACGTAGGCTTGCAGGCGCGCTTAATGAGCCAAGCACTACGAAAAGTAACAGGTGTGATTCACAAAATGAATACCACGGTGATTTTTATCAATCAAATTCGTATGAAAATTGGTGTAATGGGCTATGGAAGCCCAGAGACTACGACAGGAGGCAATGCACTTAAATTTTATGCAAGCGTGCGAATTGATGTCCGCAGAATCGCGACCTTGAAACAAGGCGAACAAAATATCGGGAATCGCGTCAAGGCAAAAGTTGTCAAAAATAAAGTCGCTCCGCCCTTTAGAGGAGCAGAGTTTGACATTATGTTTGGCGAAGGCATCAGCAAAGAGGGCGAACTCATTGACTATGGCGTGAAACTAGATATTGTAGATAAAAGCGGTGCGTGGTTGAGCTATCAAGACAAAAAACTTGGACAAGGCAAAGAAAATGCGAAAGCCTTTTTAAAAGAAAATCCAGAGATTGCAAAAGAAATTGGAGAAAAAATCAAAGCTTCTATTTCTATTTCTGATGACTTGTCTAGTGATGATACTAACGAAATGGATTAAGGAAAGAAAATGAGACAATTAATTTTAAAAATAAGTTGTATTGCGATTCTTTTAAGCACATATGGAAATGTTGCCCTAGCGCAAGAATCACAAAATAAATCTTGCTGCGCTATTGCGGGTGCAGAAGGCTTTACCCTAAGTGAAGAGGATAAGGCATCTTTGCAAGAAAATCAAGAATCCAAAACTTCCCAAAAAACAAATGACCAACCAAAAAAGGAGATAGAATGATTTACATTGATGAAGTGAGTGCGCAAGAAGTATTAGATAGTCGGGGAAATCCAACGGTGAAAACCACCATTCTTTTAAGTGATGGCATAGCCGCAAGTGCAATCGTTCCAAGTGGCGCAAGCACAGGCAAGAGAGAAGCTTTGGAATTGCGCGATAAAGACGAGCGGTTTTTGGGCAAGGGCGTCTTAAAGGCTTGTGAAAATGTCAATACAACCCTTTGCGATTCTATCACGGGCTTAAGCCCTTTTGACCAAAGCGCAATAGATAATCTTTTGATAGAAATTGATGGCACAGAAAACTTTTCCAATCTAGGGGCAAATGCAACGCTTGGCGTTTCTATGGCAGTTGCGCGTGCAGCAGCAAAAAGCCTAAATCTTCCGCTTTATCGCTATTTGGGTGGAGCAAATGCACTGACTTTGCCTGTGCCAATGCTGAACATCATCAATGGAGGAAGCCACGCGGATAATACGGTAGATTTTCAAGAATATATGATTATGCCTGTGGGCTTTGAATGCTTCAGTGAAGCATTGCGCGCAAGTGCCGAAATTTATCAACATCTCAAAAAACTACTCAAGGATTCCAAACATATTACGAGCATCGGTGATGAAGGAGGATTCGCCCCCAACCTCAAAACAAACGAAGAGCCAATTCAAATCATCTTAGAAGCGGTGAAAAAAGCGGGTTATAAAGAGGGGGAACAAATCGCGATTGCATTAGATGTGGCAAGCAGTGAATTTGTTAATGATGAGGGTATTTATTGCCTCAAAGGCGAGGGCAAAAACTTAAGCAACGAGGAGATGATTGAATATTATGAAAAATTAATCGCAAAATATCCTATTGCCTCTATTGAAGACGGCTTGAGCGAGGACGATTGGGAGGGTTGGAGCAAACTCACCAAAAAACTCGGCGACAAAGTGCAACTTGTGGGAGATGATTTGTTTGTAACAAATGCTAAAATCTTAGAAGAAGGAATCGTAAAGAATATCGCAAATGCCGTGCTTATCAAGCCTAATCAAATCGGCACAATCAGTCAGACAATGCAAACAATTCGCCTAGCACAACGCAATCATTATCGTTGCATTATGAGCCACCGCAGCGGAGAAAGTGAAGATAGCTTCATCGCAGATTTTGCTGTGGCATTAAATACCGGTGAAGTCAAAACAGGCTCTACCGCTAGAAGTGAGCGTATGGCGAAGTATAATCGCTTACTAGCAATTGAAAATGAATTGACATTTCCCATTTATTTGGGTAAAAAACTTTTTAACAAATAATGGAATCTATTGCATTTCAAAAGGGTGGATTCTACAAACTCCTACCCTTTTTAAGCCTTGTTTTGTTGATTTGTTTATTGGGAGTTTATTTTGGCAATTTGCTCTTTGGCACAAACTCCTTAAGCGTGCTTCTGGATATTAAAGACAAAGAATCTCAAATACGCAAGGAAGTCAAACGGCTAATGCACGAGAATGCAAATCTACAAAAAGAACTTTTTGAATTGAAAGGACTTGAACCACAATGAAACATCTAAAATTAATTTGTAGCGTAGTGATGATAATCTCTACAAATGGATTACTCGCGCAAGAGAAAGCAGAATCTTTGCCAGAGATTCCAACTCTCAACATTGATATGCAAAAAAATCCAACACCCCCTAGCGACGCCCAAACACAACCCAAAAACAATGCGCAAACAGAAATATCAGAGCCTAATGCTCCCTCTCTAACAGAAAACAACAATGAAACCAATGCAACCACAAGAGGACGCGACCCCTTTACACCTGTGATTACCCCAAAAGAGAGTGGGCAAATTACCAACGCTCCACAGCTTGATTTATTCACTAAAACAGAGTTGATTTTACCCTCTACTGCTAGAAAAATCAAAAAAATTACTTTAGAATACCAGAATCTTAATGGCTCTATTACAAGCATTGAGCAGAATCTTGAGGGAGATATTGATTGGCATTTTCCTTTGATTTTAAGCCAAGAAGTGCAGCCACAATCTCCCAAAACTTTAGAGAAACAAGACTTTACTTTGGGTAATCTATTTGATTTTAACATCACAAAACAAAAGATTCAATTCAAGACTTCTCTTCGTATGCTTCGTGATTTCACCCTTGCTTCGCCTACACGTTTGGTATTGGATTTCAAAGCACCCAATAAAACCTCGCTTCAAGAGACTTTTGATTCACAAATTCCCTCTATTCCAAAGATTTCTTTAAGCACACATTTGGATTTTTATCGCATTACATTCAATCTTGATGGGCAGTATAAATACAAAATCACCCAAAATTCATCTGGAAATTACGAGATTGAACTCTACTAATTGCGTCCTTATCGGCTTTATGGGTAGTGGCAAAAGCACGATTGCCAAAGCCCTGCACCAAATCAATCACGCATTGGTTTTGGATAGCGATTCCATTATTGAAAGCAATGAGGGCTTAAGTATAAAAGAAATCTTTTCGCTCTATGGCGAAAAATATTTTAGAGATTTAGAATGTAAATTTTGCCAATTCATTGCACACAATGTCCAAAACGCAATTATCTCCACAGGTGGAGGAATGCCTTTGTTTTGCGATGTTCAATCAATGGGAAAGGTTTTTTTCTTACATTTAGAATTTGAAAAAATTTTAAGCCGCTTCAATGCAGAAGAGAGAAATCAACGCCCTTTGTTTCAAAATGACGATTCCGCTTTAGAACTTTATAATACGCGCCTAAAGCATTACCAATCTTGCGCACACTATGTGATTAATGCAGACCAGAGCATTCAGGCAATTACACAAGAAATTTTGGAGAAACTATGAACTTAATTTTTGTCCGATTCAAAAGCTCCAAAGTCGGTGGAGCAGAAAAATATCTTTTGCGATTAAAAAATTCTTTAATATCACAAAGCAATGTAATTCAAGAGCCTAACCCAATCTACCCTAAAATTGAAGTATTTTCTAGCGGAGATTATGGGCAATCTTCAGAACTTCATATTGCTTTACCAGCATTTTTGCCTTCGTTTTTAAAATTTCTTTATTTTCTTATTGCCTATGAAAAATACCACAAACAGCACTGCAATGCTATTTATTTCAGCTTGGAGCGCGTCTTACATTGCGATGTTTATCGTGCAGGCGATGGAATCCACAAAGAATGGCTAGAAATCAAAACTAAAAATAATGCTTGGTTAAAAATCAAAAGCTATTTTAATCCAATCAATTACATTTATAATTTCATAGAATCAAAGCTCTTTTTCAATGCTAAAATCATAATTGCAAATTCTAAAATGATTCAATCTTCTTTAGTGGAGAACTTTAAAGTTCCTCTCCAAAAGATTCGTGTTGTCTATAATGGAATCTCTTTGCCTGCTACCTTTGATAAAATATCCTCCAAAAACAATCTTTATAAAGACTTTCCATTCTTAAAGGGTAAAATACTTCTACTTTTTGTTGGGAGCGGCTATGCACGAAAAGGCTTAAAAGAAGCCCTTTTAATGCTTGCTGATATTCCACATAAAAATTGGTATTTTTTAATTATAGGCAAAGAAAAACATCAAAAACACTATGAGCAAATTGCAAAACAATTCAATCTTTTAAAAAATACATTATTTTTGGGTGCGCAAACAGAAGTTTCCCATTTTTATGCTGCAAGTGATATTTTTCTGTTTCCGACCTTCTATGAACCTTGTTCTAATGCCACACTAGAGGCTGCGAGTTTTGAAAATGCGATTCTAACCACCAAACAAAATGGTGCAGGAGAGTTGTTTAATCCAACATTTTTATTGGATTCTCCACAATCTATTACGCAAGGCAGTAAGATACTCATTGAGTTATTAGAAAATCCAAATCTTTTAAGAGAAACGCAAAAAGCTTGTGCGGAAGCCGTCCATTCTTTGAGTATCCAAAACAACTTGCAACAAACTTTGCAAATTATTAATGAATTAAAATGAATATTTTAGTTAGAATCCCAAATTGGCTAGGAGACGCTGTAATGGCAACTTTTGCACTAGAGATTCTATTTTTGCGCTTTCCTCAAGCGCATTTTTATTTAGTCGGAAGTGCTACAAGCATTGCACTTTTCGCGCATTATCCCCGCGTAAGCATATTAGAAGACAAAAGCAAAAAGGCAAAGTTTAGAATCCCAAGCCTCTACCGACTTGCAAAATCCATTCCGCCTTGCGATTTGGGATTCGCCTTTCAAAACAACTTCCTCTCTGCCCTTTTGCTTTACTTCAATGGTGCAAAATTTCGTGCGGGATTTGCAAAAGAAATGCGAAGTTTTCTGCTCACATTCCACCCCAAAAAACCCACAGACATTCACGAAGCTTCACGTTTTGCAAGACTTGTAGAATCCGCTTTGCACTCCCAAAGATTCCAAACTCAAAATCAAAACTTTGAATCTTTGGAGATTCCACCCAAACTCTACCTTAAAAAGCCAAATCTACAAATTACTTTACCGCAACATTTTAAAGATTCCAAAATTGCAGGGATTAATGCAGGAGCAGCCTTTGGAGTAGCAAAAAGATGGGAGGAATCCTATTTTGCGCAAGTCATTTGGTTTTTGTTAAGCCAAGATTATAAAATCATTCTTTTTGGTGTGCAAAGCGAAAATGCGATTAACGACAAAATACTAGAGTATTTGCGTGCGATTCCACATTTCACAGAATCTGCGTTCCAAAACATTCTCAATTTAAGCGGAAAAACTACAATTGAAAGTCTCATGGCATACTTTCTTAAACTTAACTTTTTGCTTACCAACGACAGCGGTCCTATGCACATTGCAAGCGCATTGGAGATTCCAACTCTCGCCCTTTTTGGACCTACAAACATCAAGGAAACCTGCCCCTTTAATGCCAAAAATTCGCATATTCTCTCCCTTGAAACATTCCACCAAAAACTTCCTTGTATGCCTTGTATGCAACGCACTTGCCCTATTCCCAAAGATTCCACAGATTACCACACTTGTATGCGGAATCTCACACCAAATCTTGTCATCAACAAGATTCAATCCCTTATAAGCGAAATTAAAATACAATCCACCCAAAAATTAGCAAGTGAGCAACAATGAGAACTTTGAGCTTAGGACATTCTCCCGACGCAGACGATTTGTTTATGTATTATGCGATTGCCTTTGGTTGGGTTAGCAATCCTAAAATTTATTTCCAATCCTGTGCGCTAGACATTGAAACACTGAATATTAAAGCCTTAAAGGGCGAGCTAGATATTTCTGCGATTTCCTTTGGAGTTTATCCTCTTGTGGCGCAGGAGCAATGCTTGCTAAGAACGGGAGTTAGCTTTGGAGAAGGTTATGGACCCAAACTGATTAAGCTAAAGAGCAAGAATCTGAAAAAAAACTTCAAAGTTGCTTTAAGTGGTGCGCACACAACGAATGCTATGTTATTCAAAATTGCTTATCCGCAAGCAAGAATCGTTTATAAAAATTTCCTTGAAATTGAAAATGCGGTGTTAAGCGGTGAAGTAGATGCGGGCGTATTAATCCACGAATCCATTTTAACTTTTGATGAAAGGCTAGAAACAGAGCGAGAGATTTGGGATATATGGCACGAATTAAACAAGCAAGACTTGCCTTTACCACTTGGGGGAATGTGTATCCGCCGCTCCTTGCCACTAAGTATTGCTATACTCTGCGAGGAAATGCTGACAAAAGCGGTTGAAGTCGCACTAGAAAACAAGCCGCTTTTATCCAAAATGCTCCAAGAGCGGAATCTCATTCGCGTAGATTCCAAACATCTAGAAACCTACCTCAACCTTTATGCTAACAAGGATTCCATAAGTCTAAGCAAAAAGCAGCTAGAAGCAATCAACGCGCTTTTTAGAATCGGTTTTGATTATAAAATCTACTCACAAATCCTAGAAGTGCGAGACTGCTTGATTCCAACCGAATATAAAGATTTCCGCAACAGCTAAATTAGCCCTATTTTTTCTTTAGTTTCTTTATAGGTTGTAGCAGCAATCTCACGTGCGCGCGATTCTCCTTCTTGCAAGATTCTATGCAAATAATCCTTTTCGCTACTTAGTTTTTCATAGGCTTGCCGAATCGGGCGCAATCCCTCAATTACGGCTTCTGCTACCCTTTCCTTTAACTTTCCATAACCTTGCCCCGCAAACTCTGCTTCAATCTCCTCTACTTTTTGTTTAGTAAAGCACTGATAAATATTGAGTAGATTATAAACACCCGCGCGATTCTTATCAAACGCGATAATCCCCTCACTATCCGTTGTTGCCTTTTTGAATTTTTTTATTATCGTTTCGGGTGTATCAATTAAAGCAATAGAATGGTTTGGCTTATCACTAGAGCTTTTACTCATTTTCTTTGTCGGGTCGTCTAACCCCATAATGCGCGCGCCCTCTTTCAAAATCAAAGGTTCAGGCACAACAAAAGTTTCTCCAAAATCCCGATTAAAGCGTATTGCGGTATCACGCGCTAACTCAATATGCTGCTTTTGGTCTTCTCCGACAGGCACGAGATTGCTTTGATAGAGCAAAATATCCGCACTCATTAAATTAGGATAATTAAAAAGCCCAGCTAGAATCTGCTTAGGATTCTTCGCACTCTTATCTTTGAACTGCGTCATTCTACTTAAATCGCCCATTGGCGTAATGCAAGTTAATAGCCACGCTAAAGAGGTGTGTTCTTGGATTTTGGACTGAATAAACAAAATGGACTCTTTAGGGTTAATCCCACAAGCAAGGAGCATTGCACATAAATCATAGGTTTTTTCGCGCAGAATACTCGGATTTTGCGGAATCGTAATTGCGTGAGAATTTACCACACAAAAAATATTTTCATACTTTTCTTGATTTTCTACCCAATTTTTCACTGCGCCCAAATAATTTCCTAAATGGATATTGCCTGTGGGTTGAATCCCAGAAAACACGCGCGACTTTTGCATAATAATCCTTAATAAGTTTAAATCAAGCCGCAATTATAGCCAAAACTTAGACTTAAAAGAAAATTTGCTAAGATTTTACAAATAAAAGGAAATAAAATGAGCAAAGACACATTGGCAAAGAGAATCATTCCGTGTTTGGATATTAAAAATGGACGCGTGGTTAAGGGTGTAAATTTCGTAGGGCTTCAAGACGCAGGGAATCCGATAGAGGTTGCTAGACGTTATAATGACGAGGGTGCAGATGAGATTACCTTTTTGGATATTACCGCCACCCTTGAGGCAAGGAATACAACCCTTGCAATGGTGCGCAATGTTGCCAAAGAAGTTTTTATCCCGCTAACGGTTGGGGGAGGGATTTCAAGTTTGGAACATATTTATGATTTGCTGAATGCGGGCTGCGATAAGGTCAGCCTTAACTCCTCGGCACTTAAGAATCCTGATTTGATTACGCAAGGTGCAAAGCGGTTTGGTTCTCAATGTATTGTCGTAGCCATTGACGCCAAAAGGCGCACAAATGGGAAAGGTTGGGAAGTCTATACGCACGGGGGACGCAACAACACGGGGGTGGATTTGGAACAATGGGCAAAGGAATCCTGTGAGCGCGGAGCAGGTGAGATTCTGCTTACAAGTATGGATTGCGATGGCACAAAGGCAGGTTATGATTTGGAGCAGTTGCGTTTGATTTCACAAAGTGTTGGGATTCCGCTTATCGCAAGCGGTGGAGCAGGAAGTAAAGAGCACATTTTGCAAGCCTTTTTAAATGGCGCAGATGCCGCACTTGCCGCGTCTATTTTTCATTATCAAGAAATCCACATTATGGATTTGAAGCAGTATCTAAAGGCGCACGGAATTGCAGTGAGGATTTAACGCGCCTTTGCGTGTCCTTGCAAGACTTGACATTGCGTCATTGCGAAGCCCTTTAGGGCTGAAGCAATCTATAATCTTGCATAAAGAAAAGAAACAATAGAATCTTACGCCTTAATTCCTTGCAGAATCTCGCTTAAAATGTCAATGGCTGCGCTTTTGCGCTTTGTAAAATGCTCGGGGCTTTCTGTCTCTCCCATATATAAGCCTCT
>ERZ778511.48-NODE-48-length-111463-cov-8.531407_pt1 | contig 111463 bp, 93 predicted proteins | sample MGYA00510347_ERZ778511 | MGnify/ENA primary metagenome ERZ778511 (study PRJEB29527, sample SAMN07138967) | mouse gut metagenome | material: feces | host: mouse | place: China:Nanjing | collected 2016-01-25 ...
GCTGGTGGTTTTGAGAGTTTCCTCGGATAATTGATTATCTCGGATAATGCGCCCTATCCAAGAACTCGGATAGGGCGCAATTTCACACCGCATTCTCTGCCCCAGGCTCAGATTTCTGGCGGGCGTCTTCAGGATTTCCCCCAGATCCAGGAGATCGCTGAGGTCACTGACATTTTTCCTATAAGTACTCTCGTCCACCCGGTAGATATCCCGGATCAGTTCAAAGCTGTCGATGACCGGCACATCCCACCAGAGCTGCCGCCTCTGGCCGAACACCACGCCGATGTTCTGCACATGGGCCACTCGCTCCCGATAGGGGATCCGACCATCAATCACGCACCTGCCGCTGTCCGGCGTCAGTATGCCGCACATGATCTTAATAGTGGTGCTCTTGCCTGCTCCGTTGGGGCCGATGTACCCCACCATCTCCCCGTCCTGTATGGTGAAACTCACCTCTCTCAGGGCGTGGATAGTCTCATATTCCCTGCGGAAGAAGGCCTTCACCGCATTTCCCATGCCCGCCTGTCTCCTGGCTACGCGGTAGGTCTTGTCTATTTGCTGAAACTCAATCATGGTATACTCCTTTCATGGATGTTTGGATTTATAGGCAATTGCGAAACTCCCTTTCCGGGAACAGTGGATGGGCAATATATACAAAATAAGGGCGACTGGCCACTGCATCGGAGCCCGTTTTTGTATATATTGACCAGCCACGTCACTTGCGGAGAACGTTTCGCAATTGCCTAATGTTTGGATTTAGGCGTTTCACAATTGCCTAATGCTCTGACTTTCCCGGGATAAAAAAATTATATCAATTTGAGAAGAAAATAGTAGACTTGTAATAAATTTTGTAGTATGATGTATAATTAGGAACGCCAAAAATAATTAATTCTTTTGCGATATCTAAAGAACGGGAAAGTGATCACACCGACGCTTCGTTTTTCTAGTATTCCTTTGTTATCCCAGACTGCCTTGTGCCTCAAGCCTCAATAAGAGCCAGACTATTGATCTTGTCAGATGAATCAAGTATAATATGGGTATACGCTAGAGATCTGCCGTTGTTTGGAAATTTTGCAATTGTGATATATGCGGGGAAAGGAAAAGAAGATGGCAGAGACTAACATAGCACAGGCGGTTGAAGCAGCAAATTATGCGGTTTCCTATGATGCCAATATTAAATTCCTGCTGGCTGATAAGCAGGTACTTGCAAGGATATTGAAATACGCTGTTAGAGAATTTCAGAGTACGGAATTGGAAGATATCATGGCCAGCATTGGCAATGATATTGAAATCGGAGCGAAGCCAGTGGATACGGGTCTGTCTAATATGGGACGTATAAGCGAATCCAATACGGAAGACAATATTCCAGGAGAGGGAAAAATTTTTTATGATATCCGGTTTTCGGCATATCATAGAAAATTGGAAATGAAATTTTTAATCAATGTTGAGGCACAGAGATCGTCTGATCCAGGTAAATTAGGGTATCACCTTGAGAACAGAATCATATTTTATCTGTCAAGGATGATTTCTGCACAGAAACAGACGGAATTTTATCACAGTGACTATGACAGTTTAAAGCGCGTGAGAAGTATCTGGATCTGCCTGGATAGCAGTGAGGATGGCGATTCCATTGAGGAAATCAATCTTGACAGGAAGAATGTTTTCGGAACTAAAGAAAGTCCATACAACATAGACTTGATGAGGGGAATCATTATTAGAGTGAGAACAGGGATGAATATAAAGGAATCCCAGAATGTTCTGATTTCAATGTTGGAAAAATTGTTGTCTCAGATGGGAGTGGACGAAAAGAAACATATTCTTGCGTCGGAATATGGGATGATAATGACGACTGAACTGGAAGGGAGGATAAAAACCATGTGCAATTTGTCACAGGCCATTGAAGCTAGAGGCATTGAGAAAGGCATTGAGAAAGGCATTGAGAAAGAGCGGCTTAACGCTATCGAACGAATGATTAAGGCTGGCGCTACAAAAGAGCAAATTGTATTATATGGCTATACAGAAGAAGAGATGATTGAGGCGGAAAAGGTTTATATGTGAACGCATAGAGAAGTTTGGAAGTATAAGTTTGGAAGTAAACTTCCAAATACGCATTAAGGCAATAACACGGGCACAGTTTTTCAAGGGGCGGCAGGGCATCCGAAATAAAGTATTTCAATATTTGTGCTATGCGTTTTATCCGGTTCATATGCTGGCGCTTTTTGCTGTGCGGGAGTGGATGCTGAAATGACCGGAAAATGCTTAAGAGCGGCAAGGGGGACAAAAAAAGGGTGTCCCGGGAGGTAATGAAAAGCAATATGGATACACAGGATATCAATTTACAAAAGGAAAATGCCATTACAGAGGGCGTGATCTGGAAACAGATCCTGCTCTTTTTCTTCCCGATTCTTTTCGGTACTTTTTTCCAGCAGCTGTACAATGCGGCGGATGCCCTGATCGTGGGGCGTTTCGTGGGCAAAGAGGCTTTGTCTGCGGTGGGCGGGGGCACAGGCACGGTGATCAACCTGCTGGTGGGATTCTTTGTGGGACTGTCCAGCGGGGCCACGGTGATCATTTCCCAGTATTATGGGGCAAAGAGGGAAGAGATGGTGGGTTATGCAGTACATACGGCCATGGCTTTCAGCCTGGTGGGCGGCATAGTGATGATGGTGGGCGGCCTGCTGGCAGCGCCGGGTATCCTGCGGGCTATGGACACTCCTGCGGATGTGCTGGAGCCGGCCACATTATACATACGGATTTATTTCCTGGGAATGGTGGGCAACCTGATCTATAATGTGGGATCGGGCATTCTGCGGGCGGTGGGAGATTCCCGGCGGCCCCTGTATTTCCTGATTGCCAGCTGCCTTACCAACATAGTGCTGGACATCCTTCTGGTGGTGGGGCTGCGCATGGGGGTGGCAGGGGCGGCCCTGGCCACCATTTTGTCCCAGCTGCTCAGTGCAGCGCTGGTGATTCTGGTGCTGGTGCGCACCAGAGATATGCATCATCTGGAGCTTAAGAAAATTGGCTTTGACGGCAGGATGTTTAGGCGGATCATCCGCATCGGTTTTCCGGCGGGACTGCAGTCCGTTATGTACAGCCTGTCCAATATTATTATCCAAACAGCCATCAACGGGGAGGGCACCGACACTGTTGCGGCCTGGACCGTCTACGGTAAGCTGGATGTGGTATTCTGGATGATTGTCAGCGCCTTTGGCATTGCCATTACTACTTTTGTGGGCCAGAATTACGGCGCCGGGAAGATAGAACGCGTGAGAAAAGGCATCCGCAGCTGCCTGGGCATGACAGTGGTATCCACGGTGGTGGTGTCCGCCTTTCTGTATCTTACCTGCGGCAGCATTTACACGCTCTTCACCGATGACACGGAGGTGCTGCGGATCGGGGTGGAGACGACCCGATTCCTGGTGCCCACTTACATTACCTATATCTGCATCGAGATTCTCTCCGGCGCTCTGCGGGGTGTGGGGGATTGCTGGATCCCCACATTGATCTGCCTGACCGGGGTGTGCCTGATCCGTGTGGTGTGGATCATGGCGGCAGTGCCCAGATTCCCGGGAATTACCACCATTATTTTCAGCTACCCGCTGACCTGGGTGATCACCACAGTGCTCTTCGGGGTGTATTATTGCTTTTTCAGCAAGATCAAGATCCAAAAACAAGCAGCCTGATTTCCAGTGATATAGGCGATTGCGAAACTCCCTTTCCGGTAACAGTGGATGGGCAATATATACAAAATACGGGCGACTTGTCACTGCGTCGGAGCCCGTTTTTGTATATATTGCCCAGCTACGTCACTTACAAAGAACCTTTCGCAATTGCCTATTTACAGTGAGAATATGAAAGGTATTTTGGCAGAAGCTTTTTGGAAAGCAGATATCCTGAAAATTTCTGCTTGACATCAAAGGCATCCGGTGCTATACTCACTTCCGTAAAGCAAAGGCGCTTTGGAGATATCCAGAGCGCCTTTTCCTTATTCCGGCGGATTAACTGTGCGCACGGCCGGAACAAGGCGCACCAAAAAGATACGATGCAATGGGGCATCCGCGCAAGGAAGCCCCGGCATCGTTTTTTTATGGAAATATGCGAGACTTTAATGAGGAGGAAATATTATGACAGAAGAGATTATGAGTGCGGTAAGCGGCGAGGTGTTCGGCGTCTGGTTTCTGATCGGCGCTGCCTTGGTGTTTTGGATGCAGGCGGGCTTTGCCATGGTGGAAGCGGGCTTTACCAGAGCGAAAAACACTGGCAATATCATTATGAAAAATCTGATGGATTTCTGTATCGGCACGGTGGTGTTCATCCTGATTGGTTTCGGGCTGCTGCTGGGCGAGGATTTGATGGGCTTCATAGGAAAGCCCGGGTTTGATATTTTTACGGCCTACGAGGATTTTGACTGGTCCAACTTTGTGTTCAACCTGGTGTTCTGCGCTACTACTGCCACCATTGTGTCCGGAGCCATGGCGGAGAGGACAAAGTTTTTGTCCTACTGCGTGTATTCCGCAGTGATTTCCGCGGTTATCTATCCCATCGAGGCGCACTGGATCTGGGGCGGCGGCTGGCTGGCACAGCTGGGATTCCATGATTTTGCGGGATCTTGCGCCATCCATATGGTGGGCGGTATTTCCGCCATCATAGGCGCAAAACTGTTAGGCCCCCGTATCGGCAAGTTTAATAGAGATAAACACGGTAAAGTCACAAAAGTAAACGCGTTCCCCGGCCACAACCTGGCCATGGGCGCTCTGGGGGTGTTCATCCTCTGGCTGGGCTGGTACGGTTTTAACGGCGCGGCGGCCACTTCCACAGCACAGCTGGGTTCCATCTTTGTTACTACAACCATCGCGCCTGCTATCGCCACGGTGGTATGTATGATTTTTACCTGGATCAAATATGGCAAGCCGGATGTGTCCATGTGTCTGAATGCCTCCCTGGCTGGGCTGGTGGCTATCACGGCTCCCTGTGATGTGACGGACGCCTTCGGCGCCATCATCATCGGCGCGGTGGCCGGTCTGCTGGTGGTGTTCGGCGTATGGCTGCTGGACTATAAATTACATATTGACGATCCAGTGGGCGCGGTGGCAGTGCATATGATGAACGGCATCTGGGGTACCATCGCCACCGGATTGTTTGCCACTAATACGGCTCCAGGCTACAGTATTGCGGACGGTGCAGGTAACGAATTGGTGGGTCTGTTCTACGGTGGTGGTTTTAAGCTGCTGGGTCTGCAGCTGCTGGGCTTTGCCGCTGTGGCGGTGTGGACGGCAGTGACCATGACTATCGTGTTCCTGGTCATCAAGGCTATCTTTGGACTGCGTGTCAGCGAGGAGGAGGAGATCGTGGGGCTGGATGCCAAGGAGCATGGCCTGGCTTCCGCTTACGCCGGATTCGCCATCATGGATATCTCCAACACCATGAACATGAGTATTAACGAAAACACGGATCTGGGCAATGACGATTATGTGACAGCCTCAGAGGCTCAGAAGAATGCCTCCGTTCCGGTGGTGGATGCCTCGGCGGCGGTGAACACCGGTATTCACAAGGTGGTGGTGATCGCCAAGATGGCTCGATATGATGCCCTGAGAAAAGCCATGAACGATCTGGGCGTCACAGGCATGACTGTCACCAACGTGATGGGCTGCGGCATCCAGAAAGGCGCCGGTGAAAGATACCGCGGTGTAGAGATGGACGCCACGCTGCTGCCCAAGATCAAGGTGGAGGTAGTGGTGAGCAAGATCCCGGTGGGCGACGTGGTGGAGGCGGCCAAGAAAGCCCTGTACACAGGTCATATCGGCGACGGCAAGATCTTCGTCTATGGTGTGGAACGTGTAGTGAAGGTCCGCACGGGAGAAGAGGGATTTGATGCCCTGCAGGATGTGGAGTAGATAGTTCAGATATCTGTAAAATAAATATATCCCTTACTAAAAAAAGATGACAGCCCAGGTATTTTCATATCTGGGCTGTTAACATACACTTATCTCCCGTAGAAGATCTCCGCAATGGGGGAGTCAGGGGACAGTATCACGGTCTTGTTGCCGCCGGTCATGGATGCTTTCAGGGCGTCTAAGCTGCGCACGAAGGAGTAGAACTCGGCCTTGGACGGGTCCCCGTAGGCTTCGGAGAGAATCCGCATGTATTCGGCTTCGCCTTCCGCAATCAGGATTTCGGCTTCCTTTTCCGCCTCGGACAGCATCACGGTCACCTCCTTGTCCGTGGTGTTGCGGATGATCTGGGCCTCGGAACTGCCTTCCGCCGTATAGGTGGCGGCAATGTTGTCGCGCTCGGAGATCATGCGCTCATACACGGCGGCCTTGTTGTCGCTGGGCAGATCCAACTGCTTGATCTCGAAGGAAAGAAGTTCTATGCCATATTGCTTCAGTGTGCTGCCGATGTTGGCTATGATGGCATCGGAGAGTGTACCGTTGCGGCCTGAGATTACTTCGTCCTGGGTGGTGCTGGAGATCACATTCTTGGTGGAGTTGTAGACCACTGTATCCAAACGGCTCTCCGCACTTCCGATAGAGGAGTTCAAGGTCTGGGCGAACAGCCGAGGATCGGTAATATGCCACAGGATATAGCTGTTGCAGATCATAGTCTTTTTGTCACTGGTTATGACATCGGAGGAGGACAGATCGTACAGCAGGGTTTCCTTGGGCAGGGTATCCACGCTCTGTATAAAGGGGATTTTAAAACTGATCCCAGCGTGATCTATAACATAGTCTACCTTGCCGAACTGACGGATCAGGCTATATTCGTTTTCGTTGGTAATCACAAGGCTGTTGGCGCCTACAAACAGCAGGGCCAATACGATGAGGATAATGAATGCTTTTGTTGTTGTTTTCATAGTTTTCCTTTCTGCGGCTGCAATCCGATGTATGCTATTCCTGGTCTATAACGGAGGCGTCCTGCGAGTTGGTGTCCGGTGTAGTGGTGCCTTCGGCGGTGCTGTCGCTCTGGCCGGGATTGGTAAAGGAGTCAATGGGATAGATGGTCTGCATATCCCCGCTGGGACTTTCAATGATGACCTTTAATCCTGGCAGTACTTCCTCCATGGCTTCGAAAAACATCCGCTGCCTGGTGACAATGGGATTCTTGACATATTCTTCATACATGGCGTTAAAGCGGGCCACCTGGGCGGTCGCCTCGTTGATGCGCTCAGTCTTTTGGGCCTCCGCGTCCTTGATGATGCCGTCCACCTTGGCCTGGGCCTTGGGAAGTTGTTCGTTGCGGTATTTGTTGGCGTTGTTCAGCGCGGTCTCTTTGCCTTGCTTGGCAGTCTCCACCGCCTTGAATGCTTCCATGACTTCCACGGTGGGCGGCTCGGAATCCTGTATGGTGATATTGACCAGCTGTAACCCCAAATCCTGCTGTTCCAGTTGCTCTACAATCAAGGATTTGATGGCTGCCTGGATTTCATTCTTGCCGGTGGTCAGTACATCATCCACGGTGTAGCTGCTGATAACGGCTCGAATGCAGCTCTGGGACACGTTTTTCAGAATATTCACCGGATCCCGGGAGGCATACAATGCCTTGACGGGATCGGAGTAGCGGTATTCCACGAAAAAGTCCACGTTCACAAAGTTATAGTCCGAGGTGATCATCAGAGACTCATCTGCGCTGGAGGTATTGGAATTGCTGTCGTAGCCGATGGAAAATCCCTGGATCGTGGTGTTTACCTTGCGCACTCTCTGAACGAAGGGGATCTTGAAATGCAGTCCCGGTTCAGTGACGGCCTGGGCCTGCCCCAGGGTGATTAGTACCGCCTGCTCCTGCTCGCGAATCTGGTATGTGGATCCGAATATCAATATAAGTACCACGGCCACCAGGGCTAAGATGCCCAGGATTTTGCCGGTGGACCGCCGGGCTTTCAGGATGCCGCCGCCTTTATGCCAGTTTCCGTCGGGGCCCATGGTCTGGAATCCGTTGTGTTTGTTGCGCCGGGAATCATTCATCATAAATATTTTCCTTTCTCCCTCGTAAATGGTGGCTGCGAAGTCTTCGGCTCGCAGCGATGTGTTTTGTTTGTTATACGTATTATACGATAAATTGTGATTTACTACAACCGCAGAACATGCACGTTGGGAAGGGGTAAAGTGCCGCCGAAAAAGGCACATGCCAGAAAAGTGACATGTGCCTGCGTTATATAAACTTTATCTGTTCTTTTCTTCCACATTCCGCCGAAAACCCACATAGGTCACAATAAAATACACCAGGTAGATTCCGAAAAACAGGACGATACTTTCCAGGAAAAACCGGCCCGCAGCGGCCGGAACACCGGTCAAATCCACAAACCTGCTGCTGACAAACAGGATCATCTTCCCACTGATGACCACGGCCAGCAGGGCGGGGCAGAGGTAGTACGCGGCCAGCTGCTTCAGGATAAGTCCGCAGATCTGCCTGCGGTCCAGGCCAAGCTTGGCCAGCACGTCATATCGGAACTTGTACTTGGCGGAATCGCTCAGCTGCTGTACGGAAAGGACGGTCATTGCCACGCAGACGAATACCAGCCCTATATAAAACAGAGGAATAATCATGGAGCCCAGTATATATTCCAACATGGAAATCAGGCTGTCCCGCACCAGATAGGTTCCCGCATAGGAGATGATGTTGTCCGAACCCATGCATAGCTGCATCTCCGTTTCCTCTTTTTCCATATAATATAGCATATAGGATAAAGGGAGTTCCAACTCCTCTTCTTCCAGAGCATCCAGGCTGTCCTGCAGTTCCATAGGTATCTCTTCGTCCACATGGGCCACCAGTTCGGTGTAATAGGGAGTCATGCGCTCCAGAACGGCATCCGGCACCACCAGGATATAATCCGCGCCGTTGTGGCCGTCCTGGGAAAAAGGGTCTGCCACAATTCCGGCACAGGCGAGAAGGTTCTGACCCGACGCGTCCGCGATCTGTAAATCTTTTCCGATTTTCTGGACTTCCTTATATAAGCGGGGTTTAATCTGCACCAGGTATTCCCCGGGGGCCAGAGGAATTTCGTCATAGCCCAGCATGGTCCTCAAATAATTGAAGTCCGATATGCCCATATAGGTATCGCGGGGATAATAGATATTTTTGCTTGAGAGCATTTTTTTAATCTTTGGCATGTTGGGGGTTCCGTCCCCATTGCGGTACATATCGCCCCAGGCACTCAGGTGGGTCAGAATCCAGGTGTTGGCCTGAATCTCCTGATCGGTGTAGATATGGTAGGAGTAGTATTGCGGCTCCAGTCCCAGAGCATCAATTATGGCTTTTTCGTCTTCGAAACCATCTTCCAAATCTGTGCTGAACATCTGTATGTCAAAGGGAAATTTGTCGTCCAGCACTGTGTTTTCATAGGCGCTGAACATCAGGGCGATGGAAGCTCCCATCAGAGCCAGGGTAAACAGCGAGGTCAGGGTTCCCAAGGTAAACTGCATGGTTCGAATCTTGGAAGCGAACTGCCGCAGCAGAAACAGGTTCTGCCCACGGTAGATTCCGCTGCCCTTCCTACGCACATAGCAGATGATCCATGCGGACAGGCCGGTGTAGAACAGGTAGATGGTCAGCACCAGGCCCACCAAAAACAGCAGGATCTCCAAAGCGTTTCGCAGCATGCCCAAGACGGTCCAGAACAAGAGGATGAACAGGACGGACAGGGGAAGAATCAGCCTTTTTACGCCTTCATGTTTTTCCCGGATCTCCTCGTTCTGGCGCTTGGCGTTCATCAGTGCCTGGATGTTCATTTTGCGGAACTTGTGTCTGCACCGGAAGAGAGCCAGCAGGTAACAGCCGGCGTAGCAGAGCAGGGTCATAATCACCGTCCGGTGGTTGATGGAGATGTGCAGATGGTATTCCATCCTTACCATGGAGAACATGACAGTGAACAGGATCTGCTGCAGCAGCACACCCAGGACGCAGCCCAGGAGAAAGGCAACGCAGCCCAGCAGGATATTTTCCCGGATATACAGCCGGGAGACGGTTTTCCTCTTCATACCCAGCAGCAGGTAGATGCCGAATTCCGTGCTTCTTTTTTCCAGCATGAAGCGGACCATATAGCCCGTCAGCCAAGCCACGATCAGCAAGATGAAAAAGGTGGCAAGACCGATCATCACAGACATCATGTCCACGTCTTCCAGGCTGAAATATGTAGCCAGTTCGTTCTGAAAAAACAGGCTGTTAAAGGAATACATCAGCGCCGTGACTACGGTCATGGTCAGGATATACACCAGATAGTCCCTGATGGAGCGTTTCATATTGCGAAAGGCCAGTTTATTTAACATCGGATACCTCCTGTCTGCCCCCTGTCAGAGAGAGTACATCCAGAATTTCCTGCAGAAATGCCTTGCGGCTCTTGCTGCCCCGGATCAGTTCATGGAAGATTCTGCCGTCCTTGAGAAACAGGATGCGCCCGCAGTAGCTGGCGGAAAAGGCATCGTGAGTTACCATGAGGATCGTAGCGTTCATGGCGCGGTTCAGGTCTGTGAATGTTTCCAACAAGGTCTGAGCCGCCTTGGAGTCCAGCGCCCCGGTGGGCTCGTCGGCCAGCAGGAGCTTGGGCTGATTTACCAGCGCCCTGGCGCAGGCGCAGCGCTGCTTCTGCCCGCCGGACACCTGATAGGGGAATTTTTCCCGAATATCTTCGATGCCCAGCAGGCGCAGAATCTCGTTGCAGTTATGAGTGATTTTTTGCTTTCTGCCCAAGCGCCGGCCTTCGGAAGTTTGGTCTGGGCAGTTGCGTTTCGAGAGACTGCTGTCTGCGCGGTTACGCTTCGCGGGGGAATGCCCTGGGCTTGCGTCTCGAGATTCTGCCGGCCAGGCGGTTTCGATTTGCGGGGTTTTGGTCTGGTCGGCTGCGATGCGAGAGGCGCTGGCCGGATCGAGGACTTTCACATCATCCTGCATGGTTAATGCCAGGAGGATGTTTTCCTCGATAGTCAAGGTATCCAGCAAATTATAATCTTGGAATACAAATCCCAGGTTATTCTTGCGGAAATCGGACAGGGCATCCTCAGAAAGTTCGGTGATGTCCGTATATTCATAATAGATATGCCCGGAAGTCACCCGGTCGATGGTGGCCAGCATGTTCAGCAGTGTGGTCTTTCCGGACCCGGAGGGACCCATCACGCCCACAAATTCTCCTCTGTCTACGCCGAAGTTCACCCGATCCACCGCCTTGGTCACGTTGGACGCGTTGCCGTAGTATTTTTCCACGTCACATATTCGGATATAGTCTTGCATTTTTTTCACCTCGTCTTAATTATGGCAATACAAAGAGTATCTATATGGATTAATTGTAAATGATTCGCCAATGGCCTCATATAAAGATAGATTGAAGTTATCTTAAGATTTCGTAAGATAACTTCAATCTTACCTCTGCATGCATATCGCAGGCCAAGCCTGCGATACTGCTTTAATGCGTATTTGGATGTGATACATCCAAACTTTTTCTTCGTGAATATTCGGAGTTTGGCCTGAGCCAAGCTTCTGTTACACCCGTGCTTCGCGCACATCTTTAATATAGCTGCTGACGGGGAATTCCAGATACAGCTTTGTGCCAACGCCGTACTCCGACTCTGCAAAGAGTCCGATCCCCAGTCTGTCGCACAGCTTTTTACACAGGTACAGCCCCATGCCGGTGGAACGTCCGTTATCCCTGCCGTTGCTGCCAGTAAACCCTTTGTCAAAAATGCGGGATAAGTCTTCCTCACGGATACCTATGCCATTGTCCTCAAATATGCACAGTACGCTGTTGTCTTTCCGCTTGGCGCAGATACGGAGCAATGGGTTCTCGCTCCGATATTTTACACTGTTTTGCAGTATTTGATTCAATATGAAAGCAACCCATTTTCTATCAGTATAGACTGTGCTCTGGCAGTTTACGTCAGCCTGTACATGGTTCTGGATGAGCAGCAGGTGGTTTTTGTCCAAAATTTCATAGATTACATCCTCTAAGCTGGTCTCCCGGATCAGGTAGTCCTTGTAGACCTCTTCCGAACGGGCATAGTACAGCACCATGTCCACATAGTTTTCGATCTTTTGGTTTTCCAGGCTGATGGTGAGATAGTCGGCCTTGGAGACGGAAGCGGTTTCGGAGGCTGTCTGCCCTGAAGATTCCACATTTTGCGAGATAGTACTTTGCGCCGCAATCCCCCGCCGGTTGTTGCAGAGCAGCGCAATGCCGGTGATGGGCGCTTTGATCTCATGCACCCAGCTTTCTATATACTCCTTGTAGTCCCGCTGCTTTTCCTCGATCTGCCGTATCCGCTCAATACAGGACTTGTTGGAACGGTGAAGCATTTCACGGTATAATCGATCCTCCAGCCGAATGGAATCCGGGAGCAATTCACTCAGGAGATACCGTTGGTCTACCTTGTCCAGAATCCGCTGCGCCTCCCGGAAAAATTTCCGCCTCCGCACAAAAGTGACAAAAAGCCAGGCTGCCAGCAGGAGCAGCCAGAGGGTCAAAAACAGAATGGTATTGGTCCGGCTGTAGCCGGTGATCCGTAAGAAAGCCGCCGCCAGACACATGCAAACCAGATGGAGCAGCAGAAGCATTTCCTTGTCCCGTAAAAAATCTGTCAACTTCATATGCGGTATCCCATTCCTCTCTTGGTCTCAATAAAATCTTCCACCCCAATGGATTTCAGTTTTTCCCGGAGTTTGGCGACATGTACGCTCAGGGTATTGTCGTCTATGAAAATGCGGTTTTCCCATAGGTATTCGATCAGGTCCATCCTGGAGACAAAGGTTCCCGGGTGCTGGAACAACAGATGCAATATTTTCATCTCGTTCTTGGTCAGATCCACGTTTTGCTCCTTGCGGGAGAGGCAGCATTTCGCGATATCCAGGGATACGTCATTCCTAGTAAACAGGGTGATTTCCCGGGAAGCCATGCCCTGGGTGCGCTTCAGTACGGCGGCGATTCTTGCAAGAAGTAAGGGGGGCTGGTAGGGCTTGGTGATATAGTCATCTCCGCCTTTTAACAGTCCGTTCAGCTCGTCCATGGGACTCATGCGGCTGGTCAGGAAGATGATGGGCACATCCATGTGCCGGCGAATTTGGGTGCAGATATCAAAGCCGGAGATGTCAGGGAGATTTATATCCAGCAGCACCAGATCCGGCGCTGTGTCCAGTACCTGCTGCGTGACATGGGTGACGGACGCGAATGCAGGGGGCGCGGTTACCTGGTACAGGGCATTCTCCAGCAGAATTCTCAGTTCCTGCCGTATGAGTTGTTCGTCTTCTATAATAAATATATGCATGGCGGGTGCTCCTATGGTTTTTGGATGATTCCTATTATAAGCGCGTTTGGGGTAAAAGACAATGCATACACTGTCCGGTATGCATGACAGGCAAAAAACCATTGTATTTTCAGTTTTTTTATGCTAGAATGTAACCATAAAAGATAAAGAATATTCAATGGATTGCGTTTTGGAAAGGGCAGAAGGAGGATACATAAAATGGGTATGCGGGCAGTGATTTTCGGGCCTCGAAGCGAAAAACATATTCAGGATTTCCTGGCTTTGCCGGGACGGATTTATGTCAAAGAGGAATTGATGCAAAATGAGAAGGAGGAGAGGGCAATCCTGAAGGGTACCCATATCCTGAGCCACTATTTTACGATTACTCCCATACTGGTATATGAAGACGAGAAGGTGGTGAGCCGGGGAATTATTACAGTTTACCCGGAGGATGAATTTGCCTTTTTGGGATATTTTGAGAGTAAGGACAACAGTGCCGCCGCGGGGCTATTGTTCCATACGGCATTTGGCTTGGTGCGGGATATGGGCTTAAAGGGCATAGTCGGCCCGGTGGACTGTTCCTTCTGGATCAAGTACAGGCTCAAGGCCAATCAGTTTCGCGGCCCCCACACGGGGGAGCCTTACAACAAAGAATACTATCTGAGGCTCTGGGAGGAGAACGGCTTTCAGGTATGCGAGCAGTACACCTCTAAGCGCTACAGAGTGGTGAAGAACGATGAGGGCAGCGATAAATATATGGACAGACTGGCGCAGAAGCAGAGTGAGGGATATGAAATCGTAAGTCCCCGGGCCAGGGATTTTAGAAAGACTCTGAAGGAGGCATATGGCCTGCTGATCGAACTGTACAGCAGTTTTCCCGCTTACAAGAGGATTACGGAGGCAGAGTTTCGGAAGCAGTTTAAGTATTTAAGACATATACTTAATTATAGTATGGTAAAGATGGCATATTTTCATGGGGAGGCAGTGGGGTGTTTCATCTCTGTCCCGAACTTTGGCAATGCCATCTGCGGCAGAGTCCATTCCTGGCAGCTGCTTGCGCTCCGGGTCCGGCGAAAGAAGCCGGAAAGCTATGTCATGCTGCACATGGGAGTGGATCCGAAGCACCAGGAACTGGTAAAAATATTTGCCGAGACAATCCGCCATGAACTGACGATCCAGCAGGTTCCGTCCATGGGCGCCCTGACCCGCACTGGCATCAGCAATAAAGACTATGGGGAATCCCGGGCCAATTATGAGTATGTGCTTTTGGAGCGTGAAGTTTGGAAGTAAAACTTCCAAATACGCATTAACGCAATATCGCAGGCACGGCCAGCGATATGCAGGGAAGAAGTAAGTTTGGAAGTAAAACTTCCAAATACGCATGTAGAGGTAGGTATGAAAGATATAGGAAAGGGGTAACTATACATGAAAGTATATCAGGCGTTTCCCGGCGGCAAAGCCAAGGCACTGACCATGAGTTACGACGACGGCAAGCTGGCGGATGAAAGACTGCTGGAGATTTTTAACCGATATGGGATCAAGGGAACGTTCAATCTGAATTATGGTTTGATGGATATGGATATCCGGCTGAAGCCGGAGCAGATTCCGCGTCTGTATCAGGGGCATGAGATTGCCACCCACACTATGACCCATCCCACCATTGCCAGATGTCCGCTGGCACAGGCGGCAAAGGAGATCCTGGAGGACCGGCAGGGGCTGGAGCGGATCACCGGGGGACTGGTGCGGGGACATGCCTATCCCAACGGTTCTTATAATGAAGAGATTAAGGATTTGTTCCATAAACTGGGCATTGCCTATGCACGGGTGGTGGAGGAGACGGAGAGCTTTGATCTGCCCGTGGATCCCATGGAGTGGCATCCCACCTGTCACCACAACAATCCCAGGCTGCTGGAAATGGCCCAATGGTTTGTGGATTTCTCCAAGAAACAGTATCTGAAACTCATGTATGTGTGGGGACACAGCTATGAGTTTGACGCGAACGACAACTGGGACCGTATAGAAGAATTTTGCCGGATTGTGGGAGGCAGGGAAGATATCTGGTATGCCACCAATATCGAGATCATTGATTACATGGAGGTGCTGCGGAACCTTAAATTTTCCGCGGACTCTACAGCCGTATATAACCCTTCGGCCCACAATGCCTGGCTGGTAGTAGGGGACAAGCGCGTTGTAGAAGTACCTGGCGGCGAGTATGTAAAATTGTAGACTTGCATTAGCGAAGCCTTTCGATATGCAAGGAAGAGGTAAGTTTGGATGTAGAACATCCCAATAGGTATTAGTACAATAACACAGGTGCAGTCAGAGTATGACTGAGATCACGCTCTGGCTGCGCAGGAGTGAGGATGCTATGAAGAAATACATTCTGTCATTGGATCAGGGAACCACCAGTTCCCGCTGCATCCTGTTTGACAAAGGGGGCAACATCTGCTCCATGGCTCAGAAGGAATTAACACAGATCTATCCCCGGCCGGGCTGGGTGGAGCACAATCCCCGGGAGATCTGGTCCTCCCAGCTGGCGGTGGCCACGGAGGCCATGGCCATGGTGGGGGCCGGCGCGGAGGATATTGCGGGCATCGGCATCACTAACCAGAGAGAGACCACGATCTGCTGGGACAAAACCACCGGGGAGCCTGTGTACAATGCCATCGTCTGGCAGTGCCGCAGAACTTCGGAGATGATCGAGCAGCTGAAGACAGAGGGGTATGAGGAACTGATACGGGAGCGGACGGGGCTGGTGCCGGACGCGTATTTCAGCGCCACGAAAATTGCCTGGATTCTGGAGCATGTGCCGGGGGCGCGGGAGAGGGCACAGCGGGGCGAGATCCTTTTCGGCACTGTGGACACCTGGCTGATCTGGAACCTCACCAAGGGCCGGGTACATGCCACGGATTACACCAATGCCTCCCGGACCATGCTTTTTGACATTCACAGACTTTGCTGGGACGGGCAGATCCTGGAGAGGCTGGGGATACCGGCCTGTATGCTGCCAAAGGTGTATCCCTCCAGCCACATATTCGGGCTTACTGCCAGTTCCCTGCTGGGCGGTGAGATTCCCATTGCCGGGGCGGCGGGGGATCAGCAGGCGGCTCTGTTCGGTCAGGGTTGTTTTGCGCCGGGAGAGGTGAAAAATACTTATGGGACGGGCTGCTTTCTGCTGATGCACACCGGGCGGGAGGCTGTTGCCTCCAGGGCGGGTCTGTTGACCACCATCGCGGCGGGCTGCAGCCACCAGGTGGAATATGCCCTGGAGGGCAGCGTGTTTGTGGCCGGGGCGGCAGTGCAGTGGCTGCGGGACGGTATGCGGCTGGTGCGCAGCGCCGCCGCCACCCAGGAGAGTGCAGGCAAGGTGGAGGATACCGCGGGAGTCTACGTGGTTCCGGCTTTTGCGGGCATGGGTGCGCCCTATTGGAACCAGTTTGCCAGGGGAACGGTGGTGGGCATCACTCGAGGCTGCAGCCAGGAGCATTTCATCCGCGCGACTCTGGAATCCATCGCCTATCAGACCATGGATGTGCTGGCGGCTATGGAGCAGGATCTGGGCAGGCCGCTGCAGGGACTGAAAGTGGACGGCGGCGCCAGCGCCAATGATTTTCTGATGCAGTTCCAGGCGGATATCATCGACAGCCGGGTGCAGCGTCCCCGCTGCATAGAAACCACGGCTCTGGGCGCCGCCTACCTGGCGGGACTGGCCGCAGGTTATTGGAAGGACCTGGAAGAGATCAGGGAGAACTGGCAGCTGGGCAGGGAATTTGTTCCCGGAATGGGAGAGGAACAGAGACGGCTGTTGAAAAAAGGCTGGAAGCGGGCAGTCCGATGTGCCCTGGCCTGGGCGGAAGACGAGGCGTGATAAAGCGTCTGTCTGCAAAAAAGCCATATGATATATTATACTGCTTAACAGTTAGAATTGCCGGGTAACCTGACTACATAACGCCAGCCATATACGTTTAACCAATGCAATACGGTAAATTCTGGCGTTATGTAGTATAATATAGAAAAGAGGACAAAAATATGATTGTACAGAAATATAAGGACATGCTATCGGGAAAGTCCGTGATCCGTCAACTGTCGGAGTTTGCCACAGCCAGGGGGGCCGAGATCGGCTATGAAAATGTGTTTGACTACAGCTTGGGCAACCCTTCCGTGTCCACACCCAGGGAATTTACGGAGCAGATGATCCGGCTGCTGGAGACGAAGGATCCCATGGAACTTCACGGTTACAGTCCCAGTCTGGGCATCACCTCCGTCCGTGAGGCGGTGGCCGCGTCTCTGGCAAAGCGTTTTGGAATCCCCTATGAGGGGAAACATATTTTCATGACCAGCGGCGCTGCGGGGGCCATCGCCCACGCCGTGCGCTGCGTGACGGAGCCGGGGGATGAGATACTGACCTTCGCTCCCTTTTTCCCGGAGTATCACCCCTACATTGACCTGACGGGAGCAGTGCTGAAGGTGGTGCCTGCCCAGGTGGAGGACTTTCAGATCAATTTTCAGGCTTTTGAGGAGATGATCAGTGAAAAAACCATGGCAGTGCTGATCAACACACCCAACAATCCCTCCGGCATCGTTTATTCCCCGGAGACCATACAGAAGCTGGCGGATACGCTGCGGCGCAAGTCCCAGGACTATGGACATGATATCTTTATCATTTCCGATGAACCTTACCGTGAGATTGTGTTCGAGGGAGTGATAAATCCCTGTGTGTCTGCATACTATAGTAACACTCTTATGTGTTATTCCTTCTCCAAATCCCTGTCCCTGCCCGGCGAGCGCATCGGCTATGTGGCGGTGAACCCGGACTGCGCGGAGGCGGAGACATTGGTAAATATGTGCGGACAGATCTCCCGCGGCATCGGCCATAACTGCCCGCCCTCCATCATTCAGCTGGCGGTGGCCCAGGTGCTGGAACAGACGGCGGATTTGTCCGTCTATGAGACCAATATGAAGCTGATTTATGACACCCTGGTGGAGTTGGGCTTCACTGTGGTGAAACCGGGCGGCACTTTCTATATCTTTCCTAAGGCCCTGGAGGAGGATGCCAAGATATTCTGCCAGAAAGCGCTGAAGTATGACCTGGTGCTGGTTCCCTCCGATACCTTCGGGGTGCCGGGCTATTTCCGTATGGCCTACTGCATCGACACGGAGAAGGTACAGAGATCCCTGGCGGCGCTGCGCAGGTTTGTGGAAGCGGAGTATTGAATCCGTTTTCGGCATGACCCGCAGGATTCCAAATAAAGACAGCAAGTTCCCGGAAAGAGCAGTGATGGACACCTGAACGCCATCAAGCGGTCGGATGTTCATCAGCGGCTCTGTGCGGTTGCAGGGAACATGCGGAACTTATATACAGAAAGGAAATTAATAATGTTGGAAATACTGAAAGCGATACTCTACGGAATTGTGGAGGGCGTTACCGAGTGGCTGCCCATCAGCAGCACCGGGCACTTGATCCTGTTGGAGAAACTGATGCCCTTCACCGGCATGAGCGAGAATTTTTTTGACATGTTTGATGTGGTGATTCAGCTGGGGGCCATCCTTGCGGTGGTGGTGCTGTTCTGGAACAAACTCTGGCCCTTTGCCTTTACGGCCAAGTCCCGGGCAAAGAACCCCGGAAACATCCCCTGGCTGCGCATGGATATCATGACCATGTGGTTTAAGATCCTGGTGTCCTGTGTACCTGCGGCGATCATTGGGGTGCTGTTTGACGATGTACTGAATGCGTTGTTTTACCGGTATGAGGTGGTGGCGCTGGCACTGATCATTTTCGGCATTGCCTTTATCTTCATTGAGAACTGGAACAAGGGCAGAAGCCCCAAGATCAATACCCTGACGGAGATCACCTATCAGACGGCGCTGCTCATCGGCGTGTTTCAGGTGATTGCGGCAGTTTTCCCTGGCACCTCCCGCTCCGGCGCCACCATCGTGGGCGCGTTGCTTATCGGTGTGTCCCGCACCGTGGCGGCGGAATATACTTTTTTCCTGGCGGTGCCGGTGATGTTCGGCGCCAGCCTGCTGAAACTGGTGAAATTCGGCTTTCATTTTACAACCATGGAACTGGGCGCGCTGCTGGCCGGATGTATCGTGGCTTTTGTGGTTTCGGTCTTTGTGCTGCGTTTCCTGTTAAGTTATATCAAAAAGCACGATTTCAAAGTATTTGGCTGGTACCGCATTCTGCTGGGCATTGTGGTGCTGGTGGCCTTCAGCCTCTGGCTGTAGGCGGATATGGAATCTGAGATGTTAAAATCGTTGTAATTATGCCTAAGATTATTGCTATATTAAAGCCTTTAGGGGGCAATATGGCAAATTTTCAATAAAAAGTTGACATATTACAGAAAAAGGGCTAAACTGTAGCGTAAGAGGGACAGCAATAGGAAATTTGACATATATAATATCTTGTAGGGAGTTAAAAAGTTTGTGTTGAATGAGATGAAGGGAGATAATCACTATGGCACCAGCAAAGAAAAACGTAACTGTCAATAAGGAAGAGACCAAGCCTGCAGCTAAAGCTGCAGCCAAGAAGGCGCCTGTCAGTACAGAGCCTGCCAAGGTGGAAGAGCCCAAGGCAGAAACTCCCAAAGCTGAAGAGGTAAAGGCGGAGGAAGTTAAGACAGAGGCCTCCAAGGCTGAGAAGAAACCTGAGACCAAGGCTGCCGAGAAGAAGAAACCGGGAAGGAAGCCTGCTGTTAAGGCTGCCGAGAAGAAGGAGGTTGAAAAGAAACCTGTGGAGAAGAAAAATGAAGTCAAGAAGGAGTTAAAGTCTGAGATTACGGTGCAGTTCGGCGGGAAGTCCTACTCTCAGGAAGAGTTGGTTCAGATTGCAAAGGATGTTTGGAAGTATGATCTGGAGCAGCAGGAATCCGATCTGGTCAGCATCGAACTGTATGTGAAGCCCGAGGAGCATGTGGCTTACTACGTGATGAACAAGGAGTTTGCAGGCAGCTTCTACCTGTAAGACGAAGACAGATATGCATAAGTGAAACAAACGGAGTGTGGCTTTGGCCGCGCTCTTTTTTTGATTATGGGCGCTTTAGAATTATTTTAGAAATAATTTTGGGGAAAGCAGTTGACAATATGTGAGGTAAGTGCTATTTTAATTCTAGTAAGTGTTAGCACTCCATCGAGTTGAGTGCTAACAACGAACAGAAAGCAGGAGATGAGGATGCAGTTGGATGAGAGAAAGACTAAAATATTGCAGGCCATCATCCGCAACTATCTGGAGACAGGTGAGCCGGTGGGCAGCAGAACCATCAGTAAGTACACGGACCTGAATCTAAGTTCTGCGACTATCCGAAACGAGATGGCGGATCTGGAGGAACTTGGCTATATTGTCCAGCCCCACACCTCTGCCGGGCGAATCCCCTCCGATCAGGGCTACCGCTTTTATGTGGACTGCATGATGGGGCAGAAGGAGCGGGAAGTCGTTGAGATGAAGGAGATGCTGCTGGAGAGGCAGGATCGAATGGAGAACCTGCTGAAGCAGGTGGCCAGAGTGCTGGCCCAGAATACCCAGTACGCCACCATGATCAGCGCTCCCCAGACCCATGGCAGCAAAGTAAAGTTTATCCAGCTGTCCCGGGTGGATTACAATCATATTCTGGCAGTGATTGTGGTAGAGGGCAACGTGATCAAGAACAATATTCTGCATGTGACTCAGGAGTTGGATGACGAGACGCTGCTGAAGCTGAATATCCTGCTGAACACCCATTTGAACGGCCTGTGTATGGAAGAGATTAATCTGGGGATGATTGCCGCCATGAAGCAGCAGGCAGGCATTCACAGCGACATTGTCAGCGAGGTCATTGACGCGGTGGCCGAGGCCATCAAAGCGGATGAGGATCTGGAGATTTATACCAGTGGCACCAACAACATTTTCCGGTATCCGGAGTTGGCCGACCAGCAGAAAGCCAGCCAGCTGATTAACACCTTTGAGGAGAAGGAACTGCTCAGTGAGTTGGTGCAGGAGACCCTGTCGGACAGCACAAATACGGGAATACAGGTATATATCGGGGAGGAGACTCCCGTCAAGGGCATGAAGGATTGCAGTGTGGTGACAGCCACATACGAGTTGGAGGAAGGCATGAAGGGCACCATCGGAATCATCGGTCCCAAGCGGATGGATTACGACAAGGTGATCGGGACGCTGCAGACGCTGAAACAGCAATTGGATGAACTATATAAGAAGTAGGAGGCATAGCGCTGTCATGGCAGATCAGGAAAAAGAGATTTTAGAAGAAGAGATCATGGAGGAAGGGCAAACCGCGGAAGGGCAGCCGGAGGATGCGGCGGAGGAATCCCTGAGGGAAGCCGCAGAGAACGGCACTGAGGAGCCGGACGGCGGGGAGGCGTCCGCAGAAGATGCGGCAGGGGATGCCCCGGAGGGTGAGGATCCGAAGACCTGGGCGGAGAAACGGGCCGCCAAGAAGCAGGCTAAACAGGATAAGAAAGCGGATGCGGCCAAGGAGAAGATTACGGAACTTGAGGATCGGGTAAAACGGCAGCTGGCGGAGTTTGAAAATTTCCGGAACCGTACCGAGAAGGAAAAACAGGCCATGTTTGAGACAGGCGCCAAGAGCGTCATCGAGAAAATCCTTCCGGTGATTGACAATTTTGAGAGGGGCCTGGCCACAGTCCCGGAGGAGCAGCAGAGTGACCCCTTCGTGGACGGCATGAACAAGATCTACAAGCAGATGATGAAGGAACTGGAGAACATCGGTGTGAAGCCCATAGAGGCTGTGGGCTGTGAGTTCGACCCGAACCTGCACAATGCAGTGATGCAGGTGGAAAATGAGGAGTTGGAGTCCGGCACCGTGGCCCAGGAACTGCAAAAGGGTTATACCTACAGGGATTCTGTTGTGAGGCACAGCATGGTTTCTGTAGTTTCATAGAAAAGCATTTATATAATCAGTTCAGTATAGAACGAGGAGGACAAGAATATGAGTAAGATTATTGGTATTGACTTAGGAACAACCAACAGCTGTGTGGCTGTGATGGAAGGTGGAAAGCCTACCGTTATCGCCAACGCAGAGGGCGCAAGGACAACTCCTTCCGTGGTGGCTTTCACCAAGACCGGCGAGAGACTGATCGGTGAGCCGGCGAAGCGTCAGGCAGTGACCAATGCGGAGAAGACCATTTCTTCTATTAAGAGAGAGATGGGTACGGACCATAAGCGCGCCATCGACGACAAGAAGTATTCTCCCCAGCAGATTTCGGCTATGATTCTGCAGAAGCTGAAAGCGGACGCGGAGAGTTATCTGGGCGAGAAGGTGACAGAGGCTGTCATCACGGTTCCCGCGTACTTCAATGACGCACAGCGTCAGGCCACCAAGGATGCGGGTAAGATTGCGGGCCTGGATGTGAAGCGCATCATCAACGAGCCCACCGCCGCAGCGCTGGCCTATGGCCTGGACAATGAGAAGGAACAGAATATCATGGTATACGACTTGGGCGGCGGTACTTTTGATGTGTCTATTATCGAGATCGCCGAGGGCGTTATCACTGTGTTGGCCACCAACGGCGACACCTTCCTGGGCGGCGATGACTTTGACAACAAGATTACCCAGTGGATGATTGACGAGTTCAAGAAGGCTGAGGGAGTGGATCTGTCCGGCGACAAGATGGCTATGCAGAGGCTGAAGGAGGCGGCGGAGAAGGCAAAGAAGGAGCTTTCCAGCGCCATGACCACCAATATCAACCTGCCTTTCATCACGGCCACGGCGGAGGGTCCCAAGCACTTTGACATGAATCTGACCCGCGCGAAATTTGACGAGCTGACTCACGACCTTGTGGAGAGAACTGCTATTCCCGTGCAGAATGCAATGAAGGATGCCGGGCTGAACAATTCCGACCTGGGCCAGGTGCTGCTGGTGGGCGGTTCCACCCGTATTCCTGCCGTGCAGGATAAGGTAAGGCAGATGACCGGCAAGGAGCCCAGCAAGTCCCTGAATCCGGATGAGTGCGTGGCAATCGGCGCTTCCATCCAGGGCGGTAAGCTGGCCGGTGATGCCGGCGCAGGTGAAATCCTGCTGCTGGATGTTACTCCTCTGTCCCTGTCCATTGAGACCATGGGCGGCGTAGCCACCAGACTGATTGAGAGAAATACCACCATCCCCACCAAGAAGAGCCAGATCTTCTCCACCGCGGCCGACAATCAGACGGCAGTGGATATCAACGTGGTACAGGGTGAGAGACAGTTCGCAAGGGATAACAAGTCCCTGGGACAGTTCCGTTTGGACGGAATCCCTCCCGCAAGAAGGGGTATTCCTCAGATCGAAGTTACCTTTGATATTGATGCCAACGGCATTGTGAACGTGTCCGCCAAGGATCTGGGCACCGGCAAAGAGCAGCATATCACCATCACCGCAGGCTCCAACATGTCCGACGACGAGATCGAGAGGGCCGTGAAGGAAGCCGCTGAGTTCGAGGCCCAGGACAAGAAGCGCAAGGAGGCCGTGGAGGCCAGGAATGATGCGGATGCATTCGTGTTCCAGACCGAGAAAGCAATAGAGGAAGTGGGAGACAAGATCAGCGACAGCGAGAAATCCGCTGTGCAGGCCGACCTGGAGGCTGTGAAGGCCATTCTGGAGAGAACCAAGGATCAGGAGATGAGCGACAGTGATCTGGGTGAACTGAAAGCGGCCAAGGAGAAATTGACGAACAGCGCCCAGTCCCTGTTCACCAAGATGTATGAGAACATGCAGCAGGCGCAGGGGGGCCAGGCAGGCCCGGATATGGGCGGCTTCAGCGGCGGCGCAGGTCCCGAGGCTGGCGGTGCCTCCGCTCCCGAGGATGATGTGATTGACGGGGATTTCAGGGAAGTATAATTTTGGATACTTTACATCCAAATACGTATTAAGGGATATCCACGAAGAGGTAAGTCCTGGATGTGTTACATTCGGTTTATACACGGGAGAATGGCTCGTAATGGGCCATTCTTCGTGTGGTTATGATAAATAGACCTGGATTCAAGGCCGGGCGTGTCTTTCGATGGACGGTTTCCCTGTTCGGGGAGTTGGCCAAGGCGGGAGAAAAAAACGGATTTATGTAACAGAATCTGAGGGCTTTTGAGAATAGTATAATCGTAACAGACAACGGAGGTCATATTTATGGCAGAACAGAAACGTGATTATTATGAAGTCCTGGGTATCGGGAAAAACGCAGATGACGCAGAGATCAAGAAGGCGTATCGTGCCCTGGCCAAGAAGTATCATCCTGATGTAAACCCAGGTAATGCGGAGGCGGAGGCAAAATTCAAGGAAGCATCCGAGGCTTATGCGGTTTTGAGTGATCCGGACAAGAGACGCCAGTATGACCAGTTTGGCCATGCCGCTTTCGAAGGCGGCGCAGGCGGTCCCGGCGGATTTGATTTCAGTGGTGCTGATTTCAGCGATATTTTCGGCGATATTTTTGGCGACTTTTTTGGCGGCCGCAGCAGGGGCGCCAGCAATGGACCTATGAAGGGCGCCAATCTGCGTACCAGTGTGCGGATCACTTTTGAGGAAGCTGTGTTCGGCTGCGAGAAGGAAATCGAACTGACAGTGAAGGAGACCTGCAAGACGTGTAACGGCAGCGGCGCCAAGCCGGGCACCAGTCCGGAGACTTGCTCTAAATGCGGCGGCAAAGGTCAGGTGGTATTTACGTCCCAGTCCTTCTTTGGCACGGTGCGGAATGTGCAGGCATGTCCGGACTGTCAGGGAACAGGCAAAATTATCAAGGAGAAATGCGCGGACTGTCGTGGTACAGGTTATGTGCCCATGAAGAAGCGTTATGCGGTGGATATTCCTGCAGGCATTGACAACGGACAGTGCAAGCGCCTGCCTGGCCTGGGTGAGCCCGGAACAAACGGCGGTGCCAGAGGGGATGTGCTGGTGGAGGTGGTAGTAGGCCGCCATCCCATCTTCCAGAGACAGGATTATAACATATTCTCCACAGTTTCAATTTCTTTCGCCGTGGCGGCGCTGGGCGGTGAGATTGTCATTGACACCGTGGACGGCAAGGTGATCTATGATGTGAAGGCCGGTACCCAGACGGACACCAAGGTACGTCTGAAGGGTAAGGGCGTTCCCACCCTGCGCAACAGGGAGGTTCGGGGCGACCACTATGTGACGCTGGTGGTGGAGGTGCCCGACAAGCTTTCCCATGAAGCCAAGGAACTGCTGCGCCAGTTTGACGCAGAGAGCGGCGACAGCCTGAATGCGGCCAAAAAGCTGGAGAAGGACGATAAATCCGGCGAGGGAAAAGAGGGCAAAGAAGGCAAGGATAAGAAGAAAAAGTTCTGGAAATAGATGCGGCGGATATTATCAGAGGGCGGCTTCCTGTGGGAAACCGCCCTCTGGGTTATGGAAGTTCATCTTAACAACTCAAATAAATCTGCCTCGTCCTCTTGGTAAGTCAGATACAGTTCCTCATAAGATTCGGTCAGATAGTGAGGGTGATTTGGAAACACATCCTGTTTTAGGTAGAAGATTACCTTGTTGATGAAGGTATCCCGCTGGCACAGATCCGCCTCCGACACAAAGAAGGGACCCAGTTTTTTGTTCTCCGGAATGCGGGACAGGTGGAAGCGGGCGGTGTCGGAGCGGCTGCTCAGTACCTATAGAAGGCATCATGGGAGGCAGAGAAATTTCCGAACTTTCTACTCTCAGTATGCATGAAAATCATGCGCTTTGCAACTGTATGAATTAGTATTTGACAGGAATTTTATTAGATTGTACAATCAAAGGAGCCGTGGAGCTTATTTTTTATGTGCCTGACAAAAGGGCGGACAGGAGTTTGTATGAAATGGGTGAAATTCAGGATTAAGACAATTACCGTGGCGGAGGACATAATAATCAGTTCCCTGTACGACATTGGACTGGAAGGGGCGCAGATCGAGGATAAGGTGCCGCTGACTGCGCTGGAGAAGGAGCAGATGTTCGTGGATATTCTGCCGGAGGAGCAGGAGGACGACGGCATTGCCTACCTGAGCTTTTTTGTGGAAAAAAAGGAGGACGGCAGTCTGGAGGTGCAGGGGGAGACCACGGATACGGAATCTCTTTTGAAAAAGGTGGAGCAGGAGCTTCGGAATATCCGCCTGTTTATGGAGATTGGAGAGGGGACTGTGACAGTGGATGAGACGGAGGATATTGACTGGATCAACAACTGGAAGCAGTATTTCCATCAGTTTTATATTGATGATATTTTGGTGATTCCCTCCTGGGAGGATATAAAGTCCCAGGATCAGGACAAGCTGGTGCTGCATATCGATCCCGGCACGGCTTTTGGCACGGGAATGCATGAGACTACCCAGCTGTGCATCCGGCAGCTGCGTAAGTTTATTACGCCTGAGACCCGACTGCTGGATGTAGGCACGGGCAGCGGCATCCTGGCCATCCTGTCCCTGATGTTTGGGGCGAAACATGCCCTGGGAACGGATCTGGATATCTGTGCCGTGGACGCGGTGGCGGATAACTGTCGTGCCAACGGCATTGATCCGGCGGATTTTGAACTGCTGATTGGCAACATTATCACGGATAAACAGATACAGGATCAGGTGGGCTATGAATGCTATGATATCGTGGCAGCCAATATTCTGGCGGATGTGCTGGTGCCGCTGACACCTGTGATTGTGAGTCATTTAAAGCCCGGCGGTATCTACATCACCTCCGGCATCATCGACGACAAGGAACAGGTGGTGCGGGATGCGGCGGAGGCCGCAGGGCTTGAGATATTGGAAGTGACTTATCAGGGAGAGTGGGTTTCTATAACCTGCCGGAAGGGTTAGGATATCTTATGTATCAATTCTTTGTGGAGCCGCAGCAGATTCAGGGCAGGGAAATCCTGATTCAGGGCAGCGACGTGAACCATATCAGGAATGTACTGCGTATGCGTATAGGGGAGGAGCTGGCTGTCAGCAACGGTGTGGACGGCAGGGAGTACCGCTGCCATATCGCGGCGTTTACGGAAGATACCGTCCGCTGTGAACTTCGCTTTATCAAGGAGGACGGCGCGGAACTGCCTTCTCGGATATATCTGCTTCAGGGGTTGCCCAAGGCGGACAAGATGGAACTGATTATTCAGAAGGCCGTGGAACTGGGGGCATTTCAGATCGTGCCGGTAGCAGCCCACAGGTCGGTGGTGAAACTGGACGAGAAGAAAGCCGCGGCAAAAGTATCCCGCTGGCAGGCCATTGCCGAGGCGGCGGCCAAGCAGAGCAAACGGGGCGTGATTCCCCAGGTTCGGCAGGTCATGAGTTGGGAGCAGGCTCTGGAGCATGTGAAGAATTTGCCTGTGAAGCTGATCCCTTATGAACTGGCGGAGGACATGGGCAGAACCAGGGAGGTCCTGGAGAAGCTGGAGCCGGGACAGGATATAGCAGTATTGATCGGGCCGGAGGGCGGTTTTGAGGAGAGGGAGGTTGCGTCCGCCGTGGCAGTCGGGGCAATTCCCATCACGCTGGGGCGGCGGATCCTGCGGACGGAAACGGCGGGCATGACCGTACTTTCCTGGCTGATGTATCTATTAGAGAATAGATGAAGGACGATGCGAAACAAAATGCGCAGGCGCAGCACACAGCCATGATGCATATGATAGTTTATAGAAACCAGTAGCTTTGTATGCCCGTCCTCCCTGTGGGGGACGGAGAGGGGAGAAATCAATGGAAGTATATTTAGATAATTCCGCAACCACAAGGGCGCTCCCCCAGGTGGCGGAACTGGTTACGAAGATTATGTGTGAGGAGTATGGAAACCCCTCCAGTATGCACCGTAAGGGCGTGGAGGCAGAGCAGTATCTGCGTTATGCCAGGGAGACGCTGGCAGGTATATTGAAGGTGCAGGCGAAGGAGATTTTCTTTACCTCCGGAGGTACGGAAGCGGACAATCTGGCGCTGATCGGCTGCGCCATGGCAGGCCGCAGGCAGGGTAATCATCTGATCACTACCCAGGTGGAGCATCCGGCAGTGCTGCAGACCATGCAGTATCTGGAGAGCCAGGGTTTTCAGATCACATATCTGCCAGTGGATGCCTGGGGGCGGATTTCCCTGCAGGATCTGGAAAATGCCATCCGGCCGGAGACCATCCTGGTGTCCATAATGCACACCAACAATGAAGTGGGCGCATTGCAGCCTATAGCGGAAGCAGGGGCGCTGATCAAACGAAAGAATCCCGGGATTCTCTTCCATGTGGATGCGGTGCAGGGATTTGGCAAGTTCAGAATACTGCCCAGACGGATGCAGATTGATCTGTTGTCGGTCAGCAGCCACAAGATTCATGGCCCCAAGGGTGTGGGTTTCCTCTATGTGGGGGAGCGGGTGAAGATCCAGCCTATTGTTCACGGAGGGGGACAGCAGAAAAACATGCGCTCCGGCACGGAGAATGTGCCAGGCATTACCGGGATGGCCAAGGCGGCGGAACTGATATATTCCCATCTGAATGAGGATGTGCAGCGTCTGTATGAACTGAAAGAGTATTTTGTGGAGCAGATCGGCCAGATGGAGGGAGTCCGGGTCAATGGTATTCCCCAGGAGGGATGCCGGGCTACGGCGCCTCATGTGGTCAGCGTTTCCGTCGCCGGAATCCGAAGCGAAGTACTGCTGCACGCATTGGAGGAGAAAGGGATCTACGTATCCGCAGGAAGCGCCTGTGCTTCCAACAAGCCTCAGACTTCGGCTACTCTGAAGGCTATGAAACTGCCCAGGGAGCTGTGGGACAGCACCATAAGGTTCAGTTTTTCGGTTTACACCACCCGGGAAGAAATTGACTATACATTGGGCGTAATGTATGATATGATTCCTATGTTGAGAAAATATACGCGCCGATGAAGAGCCGGGGCTGCGGGTTATGCCTCAGCCCCGCCTTATAAAACAGCATCTGCCTTCGGGCAGATGCAAAACTCTAATAAGTACTCAAAATAAGAGACGAGGAGATTTATGTTTACAGCATTTTTGATCAAGTATGCCGAGATCGGCATCAAGGGAAAAAACCGGTATCTGTTTGAGGACGCGCTGATCCGGCAGATCAAGTACGCCCTAAAAAAGTGTGAGGGCGAGTTCGCGATCCGCAAGACCATGGGCCGCATTTTTGTGGAAGCCCAGGGGGAGTTTGATTTCGACGAGACGGTGGAACATCTGAAAAAGGTGTTTGGCATATGGGGCATCTGTCCGGTTATCTATGTGGAGGATGAGGGCTGGGAAAAGCTTTGTGAGAGGGTGGTGGCCTATCTGGGAGAGATGTACCCGGACAGGCATAAGACTTTCAAGGTCAATGCCCGGCGCAGCCGCAAGAACTATCCTAAGGATTCCATGGAGATCAACAGAGATTTGGGCGAGGTGATTCTGGGAGCCTACCCGGAGATGCATGTGGACGTGCATCACCCGGATATCCTGCTGAATATCGAAGTTCGGGAAAAGATATATGTGTACTCTGAAACCATCCCCGGTCCCGGCGGTATGCCCGTGGGCACCGGCGGCAAGGCTATGCTGCTGCTTTCGGGAGGGATTGATTCGCCGGTGGCCGGTTACATGATTGCCAAGCGGGGCGTCAAGATTGATGCCGTCTATTTCCATGCGCCGCCCTATACCAGCGACCGCGCCAAGCAGAAGGTGGTGGATCTGGCCAGACTGGTTTCCCGCTACACAGGTCCGATCTATCTGCATGTGATCAATTTTGCGGACCTCCAGATGTATATCTACGAGAATGCGCCCCATGAGGAACTTACCATTATCATGCGCCGTTATATGATGCGGATTGCGGAGGCCATTGCCAAAGGGACCGAGTGTCTGGGATTGATCACCGGGGAGAGCATCGGTCAGGTGGCTTCCCAGACTATGAGTTCCCTGATCGCCACCAATGAAGTGTGCGAATTGCCGGTGTATCGTCCGCTGATCGGCTTTGACAAGGAGGAGATCGTGGAGGTGGCCAAAAAGATCGACACCTACGAGACCTCCATACAGCCCTTTGAGGACTGCTGCACCATTTTTGTGGCCAAGCATCCCGTGACCAAACCCAATGTGAAAATTATCCGCAAGCATGAGAGTCATATCAAGGAAAAACTGGACGAACTGATGAGAACAGCCTTGGATACGGATGAGTTGATTATAGTGACAGAGTGAGCCGCTGCCATGCTTCTGACAGAAAACCGTCGTCTATGCGGCGAAAGAGTTCTGTCACATTAAAATAGCCCGGTGCGTGTACACGCCCGGGCCGTAATGACTGGATCTTGCTGTTACAGGGTGTAGGGAGCCAAAGCTGCCAACACGTCTTCAACATTCTCCTCGGCATGGATGTTCAAGTCGATGGGCTTGGACAGGTCCAGACTGAAGATGCCCATGATAGACTTGGCGTCAATCACGTATCTGCCGGATACCAGATCAAAATCGTAGTCAAACTTGGTGATGTCGTTTACGAACGCCTTCACTTTGTCGATGGAATTTAGGGAAATCTGTATTGTTTTCATTGCTTTTACCTCCTTGCTGATTGCCATACTTACCTCTTCCCTGCATATCGCAGGCCGGGCCTGCGATACTGCGTTAATGCGTATTTGGAAGTTTTACTTCCAAACGTACCTTTTCCTGTCACAGGATTGCCGGCCATATTGCGCCAGCAGGTAACTGAATATGTAACATCCTAACTTCTGCTTACATATTACTGGCAGATTGGGTAAAAGTCAAGGAAAAAACAATACAAAAAAAGTGAGGAATAATATGAAAAATGTTGCATTTCACAATCTCGGCTGCAAAGTGAATTCCTATGAAATGGATTTTGTGCAACAAATTTTACGGGAAAAGGGTTATAATGTTGTGGCTTTTTGGGAAAAAGCCGATATTTATATCATAAATACCTGCACGGTGACAAATATCGCGGATCGCAAAAGCCGCCAGATGCTGCACCGGGCCAGGGCTATGAACCCGGACGCGGTGGTGGTGGCCATGGGCTGCTATGTGCAGACAGGGCAGGAGGAGGCGCTCAAGGACGCTTGCATCGACCTGGCCATCGGCAATAACCGGAAAAAAGATATTGTCCGAATTCTGGAGGGATATTTGGAGGAGAGGGACAGGCGGCAGAAGGGTTTGCAGCAGGAGGAAGCGTCCCGGGACAAAACCCCTCAGGACAAAGTCTTTCAGGACAACCCCACCCAGGACAAAGTCTTTCAGGACAAAACCCTGGGCGGCAGCACGGTTATTGATATCGGTCACACCTATGAATACGAGGAGATGCAGCTGAAAAAAACGGCAGAGCACACCAGAGCCTATATTAAGATCCAAGACGGCTGCAACCAGTTTTGCAGTTATTGTATCATACCCTATGCCAGGGGAAGGGTGCGCAGCCGCCGCAGAGAGGACATACTGCGGGAGATCCGGGGTATGATAGAAGCAGGCTACCGGGAGGTAGTGCTGACGGGGATCCATATCAGTTCCTATGGCATTGATCTGGCGGAGGGAGAGCAGGTATCCCGGGGGGACTACCGGGGACACTCCGGGCTGATTGAACTGGTGGAGGAGCTTCAGCGGCTGGAGGGCCTTGCCCGTATACGGCTGGGTTCCCTGGAACCCCGGATTGTGACGGAGGAGTTCGCGTCCCGGCTGGCCGCCTGCGACAAAGTATGCCCTCACTTTCACCTTTCCCTGCAAAGCGGCTGTGACGCCACGCTGAAACGTATGAATAGACATTATACTACTGGGGAATACTTCCGAAGTGTAGAACAGCTGCGCAGGGCTTTTGAACATCCGGCCATAACCACGGATGTTATCGTGGGATTTCCCGGGGAGACGGAGGAGGAATTTGAGGTATGCAGGCAGTTCCTGGAGCAGGTGGATTTTTATGAGATGCATATCTTTAAGTACTCCCGGCGCAGGGGCACCGTGGCCGATCGTATGCCGGGGCAGCTGCCGGACGCAGTGAAAACAAAACGCAGCGCTTTATTGCAGCAGCTGGAAAAGGAGCGGTCCAGGGCTTTCCGCAGCAGATACATAGGACAGGACGTGGAAGTTTTGTTTGAGGAATCCAAGGAGATGGACAAAGGTCTCTGCCAGGTCGGATACACCAGGGAGTATGTGCGGGTGGCGCTGCCCATGAAAGATTCTCTGCAAGGCCGGCTGGAGCGGGTGAGAATCAGGGGATATCTCACAGACGAGGTATTGCTGGCGGAAGCATTGCAGCTTTGACTTGATATTTTCTGACAAATAGAGTATTATTGGAAATAGCAGGATACATTCGTGGAGGATATATGCAGGATTTAGGGAATACACAATACTTCAAAGTACAGACAGAGCCAGAGACCGGTGTTAAAGTGATCCTTTCCACCGTATATGAAGCGCTAACCGAAAAGGGATATGACCCGGTGAACCAGATCGTAGGCTATATCATGAGTGGGGACCCTACTTATATTACCAGCCACAAGAGCGCGCGCAGCCTGATCATGAGGGTGGAGCGTGACGAGATTGTGGAGGAGTTGCTGACAGAGTATATCCGCCATAACCAGTGGCATCCGTAGACGGGGGTATCATTATGCGTACTATGGGGCTTGATTTCGGATCAAAGACAGTGGGGGTGGCCGTCAGCGACCCGCTGGGCATTACGGCGCAGGGCTTGGAGATCATCCGCCGCAAGGAGGAGAATAAGCTGCGTCAGACCTATGCCAGGATCGAAGCATTGATAGTGGAGTACCAGGTGGGACAGATTGTGCTGGGCCTGCCCAAGAATATGAATGCCACGGAGGGAGAACGGGCAAAGCTCACCAGGGAGTTTAAGGAAGGGCTTGAGCGCAGGACGGGCCTGCCCGTGACGTTGTGGGACGAGAGACTGACCACGGTGGCGGCGGACAAGGCCATGATGGAGGCCGGTATCCGCAGGGAACACCGCAAGGACTATGTGGACATGATTGCGGCAAGTCTGATATTGCAGGGATATCTGGACTATCAGGAAAAACGGTAAAGTCGTGGAGGCGCTTTACCCTTTAGAGCCGTCGCGCAGCGACTATGTTAAAGTTGTGAAGGCGCACGAGAGGAACTTTCATGAGTGCGTTTACGAATGAAAGTACCTCTCATGAGGGTGTGCCGAAGGGACTTTACCCTTTAGAGCCGTCGCGCAGCGACTTTTTAATAGGAGGAAAAGTTTTGGGTAAGTTGGAAAAGATTACCTTTAATCCCGATGGTGAGGCGCCGGTGGATTTTTTTGTGTTGGAACAGACGAGGATCGGCGGTCATAACTATATTCTGGTGACGGACTTTGAGGAGGGCGACGGGGAGGCATTGATCCTCAAAGATATGTCACAGGACGGAGAAGAGGAAAGCGTGTTTGTCATAGTATCGGATGATGAGGAACTGCAGGCGGTTGCCGGTGTGTTCGAGAACATGCTGGAGGACGTGGAATTTGTATAGAGTTTAAGGCCGCTCCTGGAGAACAGGAGCTTCTCATGATGGCTTTGAACGGTAGTTGAAACGGCATATTCCCGGGAAATACGGCGCATAAGTGCGCAATAAAAGCCCGTATGTCAAAGCGGCCGGATATTGATTGACGATGCGGTGTATCGGCAGGGAATACGCAGGATATTAAATCGGAGGAATATCTATTGAATAGGAGAAAAGAGAATAAGAGTGATAGTACATCCAGACTGAAAATTATCCCTTTGGGCGGCCTGGAGTTGATTGGCATGAACATTACTGCCTTTGAGTATGAGGACAGTATTATTGTGGTGGATTGCGGTCTGGCATTCCCGGCGGACGATATGCTGGGCATTGATCTGGTGATCCCGGATATCACCTATCTGAAGGACAATGCGGACAAGGTCAAGGGCTTTGTGATCACCCATGGACATGAGGATCATATCGGCGCCCTGCCCTATGTATTGAAGGAGATTAACGTGCCTGTATACGCCACGCGGCTGACCATGGGCATCATAGAAAATAAGCTGAAAGAGCATAATCTGATGAAGGGTACCAAGCGCAAGGTGGTGAAGTTCGGACAGTCCATCAACTTAGGGCAGTTTAGGGTGGAGTATATCAAGACCAACCACAGTATCGTGGACGCGGCGGCCCTGGCCATCTACTCCCCGGCGGGAACAGTGGTACACACCGGGGATTTCAAGGTGGATTATACGCCGGTGTTCGGCGATGCCATCGACCTGCCCCGCTTTGCGGAGATCGGAAAAAAGGGTGTACTTGCGCTGATGTGTGACTCCACCAATGCGGAGAGACCGGGATTCACCCCCTCCGAGCGGACGGTGGGAAAAACTTTTGACACTTTGTTTGAGGAGCACAAAAACACACGTATTTTTGTGGCAACTTTTGCTTCCAATGTGGACAGGGTGCAGCAGATCATCAACTCGGCCTATAAGTTTGGGCGCAAGGTGGTGGTGGAAGGCCGCAGCATGGTGAATGTCATTGAAACCGCCATAAACCTGGGCTGTATCAATATTCCGGAGAATACGCTGATCGAGATTGATCAGCTGAAGAATTATCCCGACGAGCAGCAGGTGATCATTACCACCGGCAGCCAGGGGGAGAGCATGGCGGCGCTGAGCCGCATGGCCAGCAATATGCACAAGAAGATCACCATCGGCCACGGGGACACGGTTATCTTTTCCTCAAGTCCCATACCGGGCAATGAGAAGGCTGTGACCAAGATTATCAATGAGTTGCTGCGCAAGGGCGCAGACGTGATTTTCCAGGATACCCATGTGTCGGGACATGCCTGCCAGGAGGAGATCAAGCTGATCTACACGCTGGTGCATCCAAAGTATGCGGTTCCCGTACACGGAGAGTACAAGCATTTGAAGGCACAGGCCAAAATCGCGGAGAATCTGGGCATTGACAAGGACAAGATCTTTATCCTGTCCTCCGGCGACGTGCTGGAACTGGATGAAAACAGGGCCAATGTCACCGGTCATGTGCCTGTGGGCAGCATTCTGGTGGATGGCCTGGGTGTGGGCGATGTGGGCAATGTGGTACTGCGGGACAGGCAGCACTTGGCGGAGGACGGCATTCTGATCGTGGTCATGAGTCTGGACAAGTACAGCGGCCAGCTGGTGGCGGGGCCGGATATTGTATCCAGGGGCTTTGTGTATGTGAGGGAGTCGGACGAGTTGATGGAGGAGGCCCACCAGGTGGTGGACAGCGCTATCTCCGGCTGTATAGACAGAGGGATCACGGACTGGGGCAAGCTCAAGAGCACTACCAAAGATGCGCTGGGCGAATTTGTTTGGCGGAAGACCAAGAGGCGTCCCATGATTCTGCCCATTATTATGGAAGTATAGTATGAGAAGAACTTTTGGCCGCTCACAGCAAAGGCTGTTTCGCGGAGAAGTTCTAAACTTACCTTATTCCTGCATATCGCTGGCATTGCCTGCGATACTGCGTTAATGCGTATTTGGAAGTTTTACTTCCAAACTTACCTTATTCCTGCATATCGCTGGCATTGCCTGCGATACTGCGTTAATGCGTATTTGGAAGTTTTACTTCCAATCTTACCTTATACGGAAGAATGCCCCAATACGGGCATTCTTCACATAAAAGTATTGTGACGCCGGAGGCGGCATGGGTGTTAGTGTGAAAGGAAGAGTGGAAAATGAGGCTGGAAGGACATCTGGAGCAGGCCGTTGAGGGCTTGATAGGTGCAATCAAGGGCTCAGAGGCATATGACAAATATATGTCGGCGCTTGAGGCGGTGAAACAGCAACCGGGACTGAAACAGCAGATCGACGAGTTCCGCAAGGAGAATTATGTGATGCAGAACACCGGAGATATGGCATTTGAGCGGATTGAGCAGTTTGAACGGGCATACTCAGATTTCCGGGAGAATCCGCTGGTGTCCGACTTTCTGGCGGCAGAGCTTGCCCTGTGCCGTCAGATCCAGCAGATTAACTTTAATATTACGGAAGCGCTGAACTTTGAGTAGGCAATAAATCGTGACCGTATTCTCGGCGGAAAGGGACCATATGGCCATACATATTATAAAAGCCAGGTGATATAAGCATGAATGTAAAAAGTTTGATAGCTGCGGTATGCGGCACAATTTTAAAAGTAGCGGCTGCGGTATGGATCATCATGATAATCTATCGCGGTGCGATCATGGCGTATGATTATGGGTACAGGGTTTTTGAGGAGCCCGCCATGTCAGAGGGGGAAGGCCGGGTGGTCAGTGTGACTGTCACCGAAAATATGTCTCCCAAAGAGATGGGACAACTTTTTTTGAGTAAGGGACTGATTCGGGATGACAGACTGTTTGTTCTGCAGTATTATTTTTCCGAGTTTCGCAAGGACTTGAAAACAGGAGATTTCGAATTGAGTACCGCCATGACAGTGGAAGAGATGATGGAAGCCATGACCAAGGAACCTGTGGTGGAGCCTGCCGAGCCTGCGGGCATGGATGCCCTGCCCCAGGATGTCACCAATCCGGAGGATGATATGGGAGTGGATCCTAACGGAGATGAAATCCCGGAGGGAGCAGAGGGTAATTAAGAAATGCCATCCTGATTTAGACACCCGCCGAAGCGGGCAGATGGAGTTTGAATAATTTTATGATTGTAGATGAGAGAATGGTTGCCTTTATTAATTCGTTTGATAAAGGCAACACGCCTTTTTTGGATAATTTAGAGCGGGAAGCCCTGGCGGCAGAGGTGCCCATCATCCGCAAGGAGACCCAGAGGCTTATGAAGTTTCTGCTGACGGTTCACCGTCCTGCGGAGATATTGGAAGTGGGCGCCGCCATCGGTTTTTCGGCGCTTTTTATGAGCCAGTACGGACCGGAAGGCTGTCATATTACCACCATAGAAAAATATGAGAAAAGGATTTCGCTGGCCAGAGAGAACTTCAAGCGGGCCGGGCGGCAGCAGCAGATCACGCTTCTTGCCGGGGATGCTGTGGATATTTTGAAAGAACTTAAGGGTTCCTATGACCTGATTTTCATGGATGCGGCCAAGGGACAATACATTCATTTCCTGCCGGATATCCTGCGGCTGCTGTCGGAGGGCGGCCTGCTGGTGTCGGACAATGTGCTGCAGGACGGGGACGTGGTGGAATCCCGTTTTGCGGTGACCCGCCGGAACCGGACCATTCATGCCCGGATGAGGGAATACCTCTATGAGCTGACCCACCATCCCCGGCTGGAAACCTGTATTCTGCCGGTGGGGGACGGAGTGACGCTGAGTGTGAAGACTTAACTGACAGATTGAGTGCCCTGTGAAGTGGGAGAATGGGAGTTTGTATGGAATGTAATAAACCGGAGTTGCTGATCCCGGCCTCCAGCCTGGAGGTGCTGCGGACGGCAGTGATTTTTGGCGCGGATGCGGTATATATAGGAGGAGAGGCTTTCAGTCTGCGGGCCAAGGCCAAAAATTTCTCACCGCAGGAGATGGCGGAGGGGATTGCCTTTGCCCATGCACATGGGGTCAAGGTTTATGTGACGGCCAATATTTTGGCCCACAACGGGGATCTGGAGGGGGCGGAACAGTACTTTGCCGAACTTCGGGATATGCGGCCCGAGGGGGCGGATGCCCTGATTATTTCCGATCCGGGCATGTTTACCCTGGCCAGGGAAGTCTGGCCGGAGGCGGAGATCCATATTTCCACCCAGGCCAACAATACCAACTACCAGACCTATCTTTTTTGGTGGCGGCTGGGGGCCAAGAGAGTGGTGTCCGCCCGGGAACTGTCATTGGCGGAGATTGCCGGAATTCGGCGTCGCATCCCTGAGGAGATGGAGATAGAGAGCTTCATCCATGGAGCCATGTGTATCTCTTATTCCGGGCGCTGCCTGCTCAGCAATTATTTCACGGGACGGGATGCCAACAAGGGGGCCTGCACCCACCCCTGCCGCTGGAAGTACGGGGTGGTGGAGGAGACCAGGCCGGGAGAGTACCTGCCGGTGTATGAGAATGAGCGGGGTACTTTTATCTTTAATTCCAAAGATCTGTGCATGATCGACCATATCCCGGAACTGGTGGAGGCGGGCATTGACAGCTTCAAGATCGAGGGCCGCATGAAAACCGCGCTGTATGTGGCGGCGGTGACCCGGACTTACCGAAAGGCCATAGACGATTATTTTGAAGGTGAGCAAAAGTACAGGGAAAATTTGGAATGGTACAGGGCGGAAATCGCCAAATGCACCCACCGGCAGTTCTCCACGGGGTTCTTTTTCGGCAAGCCGGATGAAAATACCCAGATTTATGACAACAGTACCTATATGGATGAATATACATATTTGGGAAGTATCCAGGAGGTGATGTCCGGGGAAACTGAAGGGATACCGGACGGATATGGGGCGGCAGAGGCCAATGCCCCTGGAGAGGAGGGGCAGACCATGTTAGCCCGCATTGAGCAGCGCAACAAATTCCGGGTGGGGGACACTATCGAGATCATGAAGCCCGACGGCAGCAATGCGGAGGTAACGGTGGAGGCTATGTATGACAGCGATATGCGGCCTGTGGAAAGCTGTCCCCATGCAAAACAGCAGATCTGGCTGCGCTTGTCCCGCTCGCCGGAGCCCTATGATCTGCTGCGGGCGCGCAACGGGTATACTACATAACGCCGGAATTTACCGTACTGTATTGGTTAAGCGCATATGGCTGGCGTTATGTAGTCAGGTTACTCGGATATTTTAACTGTTAGTCAGTATAAATTAGCTATTGCTTTTTTGCGGAAAAGAAGGTATCTTATTTTAGAGTGAGGCAGGAAGGGTCTGCCCATATACATAGTGAAGAGAAGGAGTAAGCTGTATGAGCGAAATGATAAATGTGGAGGAGCTTTTCGCCAGCAGGGTATTTACCCTGGGCAAGATGAAGGAGAGGCTGCCCAAGCATACATTTGCCGAGGTAAAGCGGGTGATGGAACAGGGAGGGGAATTGCCTCTGGCCACTGCCGACGTGGTGGCCAAGGCCATGAAGGACTGGGCCGTGGAGCACGGCGCAACCCACTATACTCACTGGTTTCAGCCGCTGACCGGCATCACTGCGGAGAAGCACGACGCATTTGTGTCCCATCCCGACAGTGAGGGCAGGATGTTGATGGAGTTCTCGGGCAAGGAACTGATCAAGGGTGAGCCGGATGCCTCCTCCTTTCCTTCCGGGGGCCTGCGGGCAACCTTTGAGGCCAGAGGTTACACTGCCTGGGATATGACCTCCCCCGCTTTCCTGAAGGAGGATGCAACAGGGGTGATCCTATGTATTCCTACGGCGTTCTGCTCTTATACCGGGGAGGCCCTGGACAAAAAGACTCCTCTGCTGCGATCCATGGAGGCCGTCAGCCAGCAGGCGCTGCGCATTGTGCGTCTGTTTGGCAATACGGAGGCTGCCAAGGTGGTGCCCAGTGTAGGGGCGGAGCAGGAGTATTTTCTGGTGGATCGAGAGAAATATCTGCAGCGGGAGGATCTGATTTTTGCCGGGCGCACCCTGTTTGGGGCTCCCGCCCCCAAGGGCCAGGAACTGGAGGATCATTATTTTGGCACTATCCGGGAGCGGATCGGCGCCTATATGAAGGATCTGAACATCGAACTCTGGAAGCTTGGCGTGACTGCCAAGACCCAGCACAATGAGGCGGCGCCGGCCCAGCATGAACTGGCGCCCATCTACGAGTCTGCCAATATAGCCGTGGATCACAACCAGTTGGTCATGGAGACCATGAAGAAGGTGGCCGGACGCCATGGTTTGACTTGTCTGCTGCATGAGAAGCCCTTTGCGGGGGTAAACGGATCCGGCAAGCACGACAACTGGTCCCTGTGTACGGATAATGGAGTGAATCTGCTGGATCCCGGCGATACACCCAATGCCAACATTCAGTTTCTGCTGGTGCTGGCCTGCATCATGAAGGCCGTGGACACCCATGCGGACCTGCTGCGCCAGAGCGCCTCCGATGTGGGAAACGATCACAGGCTGGGGGCCAACGAGGCTCCTCCCGCCATTATTTCCATGTTCCTGGGGGAGCAGCTGGACGATGTGGTAAAGCAGCTGGTGGAGACCGGCGAGGCGGCCCATCTGATAGAGGGCGGCAAGCTGGAGACGGGTGTATCTACTCTGCCGGATTTCGAGAAGGATGCCACGGACCGCAACAGAACTTCGCCCTTTGCCTTTACCGGCAACAAGTTTGAGTTCCGCACGGTGGGTTCCGCGGACTCCATCGCCAGCCCCAATACCACGCTGAACGCCATTGTGGCGGAAGCCTTCTGCGAGGCGGCGGACACATTGGAACGGGAGATGGCTCAGGGCAAGGAGTTTGAACTGGCGGTACATGACCTGATCAAGGAATATATGAGCAGACACCAGAGAATCATTTTCAACGGAGACGGGTATTCCAAAGAGTGGGTAAAGGAGGCGGAGCGCCGGGGGCTGCCCAACATCAAATCCATGGTGGAGGCGGCGGGTACGCTGACCACGGATAAAGCTATCAGGCTGTTTGAAAAGTTTGGGATTTTCAGCAGGGCGGAACTGGAGTCCCGGGAAGAGATCCTGTATGAGACCTATGCCAAGACCATCAATATTGAGGCGCTGACCATGATCAATATGGCCAACAAGAAATATATCCCTGCGGCAGTTAGTTACACCAAGACTCTGGCGGATACCGTGATTGCGGTGCGGGAGGCCGGCGCAGACGCCTCTGTGCAGGCTGAATTGCTCGGCGAGGTGAGTGAGCAGCTGGCGGCGGCCAGAATGGCCCTGAAGGAGTTGGAGAGCGCCATTGCCCAGGCCAGCGCCATACAGGACGCCAAGGCCCAGGCATTTTTCTACAAAGAACCCGTGAAAGAGGCCATGGACGCGCTGCGTGCTCCCGTGGATGCCCTGGAGATGCTGGTGGATAAGAAAGTATGGCCCGTGCCTTCCTATGGAGAGTTAATCTTTGAGGTGTAAATGTGGAGTAAGTAAGCGTAGGCGGTTTCCCGCGGCTGAAGAGCCGGGGAAACCGCTTTTAATCTGTCACAGGTTTATTTACAAAAATTTTTTTGTTTTTTTGCATTTTCCTCTTGCAAAATGGAAATACTTCGTGTATAATTCATCAAGTAGTCAACAAATAGCGCTATCGCCAAACGGTAAGGCAACGGACTCTGACTCCGTCATTTCAAGGTTCGAATCCTTGTAGCGCTGCTTTTAGAAATCCGAAGAGAAATCTTCGGATTTTTTTGTGTGTTCCTCTTGACAAATGGACTACAAAGTGTTATCTTAAATTTAGCCTACACGCTGTAGTCAAAGGAGGTGCATTTATCATGATTCAGCAGGTGTCTGATTCGGAATTGGAATTGATGAAAATAGTCTGGGCCAACGGCGGCACGGCGCTGTATGCCCACATTATGGAAGAACTGACTAAAGCAGGGCGCATATGGCAGAAAAACACGGTTATCACGCTGCTGTCCCGTCTAGTGGAAAAGGGGCTTTTGAAAACAAGTAAAATAGGCAGGCGCAACGAGTATGTGGCCATTGTGTCCGAGGCCGACTACCGGGCGGTGCAGACCCAGAGTTTTCTCAATAAGCTTTATGACGGGAATGTGAAAGGACTTGTGGCGACACTGATACAGAGAGATATGCTCACTGCGGAGGACTACGAGGAACTCAGGCGGTTTTGGGAAGGAGGAACGGGGGCGGATGAATAGTATCTTTATACTGTTTCTTTCCATGTCGGTTTCGGGTTCCCTGATGATTCTCGGCATGTTTTTCCTGAAACCTTTGTTTCGGAGCAAAATCAGCAGGCAGTGGCAGTATTATGTTTGGCTGATTGTCATAGCCCGTCTGCTCCTGCCAATCACGCCGGGTGAAAGTCTCGTGGGGAACCTGTTTCGGTGGGCCGGTCAGGCATCGTCATGGCTTGGAAGTGCCATCGTGTATGATGACGATGAATCCTTGAGAACCGCACCTCAGGGAGATAATCTGATTGACGATACTATGTTATCGCTGACGGACAACGAAATGGGGAGCGGCATATTCTCCCACAAGGATACTTTATCCGAAGTTTCTGCGTCCGCACTGGACGGAAAAGCTTCCGAGGTCGCCAAATTACTGCGGGACGGCAATGTGCCTGGAACCGCCGGGTCCCAACAGGACGGCAATGTGCCTGGAACCGCCGGGCCCCCGCAGGAGGACAATGTGTCCGGAACCGTCAAACTTCTACAGGGCGGTAATGTATTTGAGAACGCGGAACCTTCCGTATGGGAGAATATAGCGTTTGGCTTTGGGCATCTATGGATATTGTGGCTGGCAGGTGTGCTGATTCTCTCGGTACGAAAACTTACAGTTTACCAAAGCTATACAAAGTATGTCAAAGCAGGATGCAGGGAGGTGGAGGATATGGCCTTGCTGGATCTATTGGCCCGGGAAGAAGAGCGGGCAGGCGTGAAATGTCCTATGGAATTGTATGTCAACAGCATGGTTTCATCCCCGATGCTTTTGGGATTATTTCACCCCTGTATTATCCTGCCAACCACCGACTTGCCGCAGGAGGAGTTTTTCTGCACCGTCAGACATGAACTAATCCATTATAAACGGTGGGATATGCTGTATAAATGGCTGGTGCAGATTACCGTATGCCTGCACTGGTTCAATCCGCTGGTTTACCTGATGGGCCGGGAGTTGGGCCAAGCCTGTGAACTTTCCTGTGATGAGGCGGTGATCCGGTCACTGGACCAACAGAACCGACGGTCCTACGGTGACACCTTGCTTCATGCGGTGAGATCAGGTGGGAAATATAGGGAGTCTTTTACCTCTGTGCTGCTGGGGGAAAGTGCGGAATTATTAAGAGAAAGGCTGGATGCGATTATGAAGTATAAAAAAATGTCTAAAAAAGGCTGTTGCGGGGCATTGTTGGTGTCGGCAGCGCTTGCATCTGTTTTTGTTGTCTCAGGCGCTTATGCCGCTGAGAGCGCCCCGGGGAATGGGACTGCCGCAATGGTTCCGGGGATTGCAGGCAAGGGCAGCCCTGACAAACATGCAGATGAATACTATGGCGTCGATCTGCCGCAATTTGATGATGCTTTTGCCGGATTAGAGGAGCTTTCCCAATTAGAGGAGCTCTCCAAATTAGCCTGGCTTGAAAGGTTTTCAACGCTTCTTGCCCTGGTGGGGGATGGCTGTTCCTATGATAACTTTGCCGATCCCAAGGAGGCCGCAACGGCCCCGGAGAATGTAGGCAGTGGCAGTTCTGACAAACTTGCGGACGAATACTATGGCGTCAATCTGCCGCAATTTGGCTATGCATTCGCTGCACTGGACGAAAATGCTCAGGCGGCCTGGCTTGAAAGGATTTATAATGATGGAGAAATTGCGTTTTTCTCAGTCAGCTTACAACAATTGGATGCGGACAGTTCCCTGATCACAGCCTTTATTCAGAAGGCTTATGATGATGGAAAAATCAGCTTCTTTTCGGTGCTGGCTGACCACATGGGTGAGAAAACCCTGGAAGCCTGGCTGGATAAGGCCAAGAAGGAAAAACAAGTCAGTTTTCAGTCGGTGATCCTGAAGGCGCTGGATAGGGATTGGGAACTTGAGGCGCTGGAGGAGGAACTGGAAAGGCAGCGGCTTGCAGAATATGAGAACTATGGCATCACAAGGGACGGTAAAGTATATTACTACCAAGGACAGATGGTCAACATCTTTATGGATCATCAATCAAACAGCGCCTTTTATACGTTGGATATGAATCCAAACGGCGCGGTGAACATTAAAATCGTCCGTGGCGAGGATGGCTCAATCCAAAGTGTGGACTATATGACTGAGTCGGAGGTGGAAGAACTTTTTGGAGACATGTAGAGGGCTTCCCGCCTTTCCACATATACTCCGCATTGCATGAGCAGATGGACTGCCGTCCTAAAAAGGACATAAAAGTTCATCTGCTCTGGTTCTTTGTATATGGTGCTGTTATCCGTTATTTTCTACGGCTCTTTATTCTTTTCAATCCTGATCAATCCTTGATAAAGCAACAAAGAACACATTGACGACACTATACTTGTTACTGTCGAATCCAGGTGAATGTCATGCGTATTACAGAACACATGGATTACCAGTAAAACAATCAGTACTACTACACCTACGGCAACTGCTTTAAAAAAATGCTTCATTACTTCATATCTCCTTCCAAAGTGAATATGTATTTATCGCAGAACAGCATACCAGAAAAAACAACGGTTCTCTCAAAACAGTCATAAAATGCTTTATTTCGTAAATAAGCGCGTTTCTATTTTTCAAAGCATGCATTTATTCATCATTTTCGCAGAGCGGCGCTTGCTACAAAGAATCAAATACTGTATAATCAGGGAAGCAAATAGGCAATTGCGAAACTCCCTTTCCGGGAACAGTGGATGGGCAATATATACAAAATAAGGGCGACTGGCCACTGCATCGGAGCCCGTTTTTGTATATATTGACCAGCCACGTCACTTGCGGAGAACGTTTCGCAATTGCCTAGGGACGCAAAACTCGAAAGGAGGGGCTGAAATGTTGCTGTCTTTTTTTGGGCTGTCCATTGCCATACGCAATGTGTGGCCTCAGCGCATGAGCCTGAAAGCGTTTATAGTGCTTTATATGCTGCTGTTGCTTGCCGGAATGCCTGTAACGCTTCTAGCCTGTATACCATACGGTCTGTTCGGTATTCTGGTGGCAGTTTGTATATATGGACTGGCTGTCTACCGGGACACCGCATCCCAGAATGTTGTTATGGGCATGATTGGATTTGTGCTTGCCGCAGTGACGGATGATTTGCTGAAAATTCTTCTGAATATGTTGATTTCCCCGGCTTTATCAACACAGCGATATATTTCTTTTGGTGTCAATTTGGTTCGTATTTTGCTGTTTTATTATATTACATTGCTCTGCGGAAGGCTGCTTAGAAAATTGTTGCTGTCAGGCAAAGGTATTTTACGCCTTCAGCAGACGTGGTATCTGATTGACGCCGCATTACTGCTCCTTATAACCATCTATCTGTTCGACAATTTGATTCCGGGACAAAATGGATCTATCGGCAGAATGATATATAATAATGCCCTGCATATTTCAGGGTATCTGCTTGTTATGCTTTTTTTGCTTTTGGCTATGCGCCGTTCCTATCTGGAACAAATACAGACAGAGGCAAAGAGGAGAGCCCTGCAGGATTTGCAGGACTACACACACAATTTGGAGGTCATGTATAACGGTTTGCGCTCCTTTAAACATGATTATGTAAATATTTTGCTCTCCATCTCCGGCTATATTGAAAATCGCGATATGGACGAATTGAAGAAATTTTTTGAGGACAAAATTTTTCCGACGAAGAATTTGATTGACCAGGGTGATTACAAGCTGAATCAACTTAGTAACATCAGTGTGTTGGAAATCAAAAGCCTGCTCTCTGCAAAAATGATCTATGCCCATGAGTCAGGGATTGATGTCACCATTGATATTCCCGACAGAGTGGACGGTTTTCTGATAGATACCGTAGACCTTGCCAGAATACTGGGAATCTTTTTGGACAATGCGATTGAAGCCACATTGGAGACCAAGCAGCCCCAAATAGGTTTAAATATCATTCAGCATAAGGCCGGTGTGTCAATTATCATAAGTAATCGCTTTCAGGATAAGGGCGTGGCGCTGCATGAGTTAAAACAAAAAGGTTTCAGCACAAAGATTGGACATCAGGGAATTGGGCTTTCCAACACTCAGAAAATCATCAGTTCTTATGACAATGTGCTGCTGGAAACCACAATGCGGCGCGACTGTTTTGTACAGCATATGGAACTTGTTGCCGGGAAGGAGTGACATAATATGCTAAATATTTTTGTATGCGAAGATAATGCCTCACAGCGGCAAACTATCGTGCAAACCATTCAAAATACCGTGCTGATAGAAGAACTGGATATGCAGCTTGTGTTAGATGCGGGAGACCCGTATGTGCTGCTGGAAAAGGTCAAGACCAGCCAGAACACAGGCATTTATTTCCTTGATATAGACTTAAACAGCAGCATGAACGGAATGAAACTGGCGCAGCAAATCAGATTGTTTGATCCCCGCGGTTTCATCATATTCATAACCGCACATTCTGAACTGAGCTACATGACCTTTCAGTATCGGGTGGAAGCAATGGACTTTGTGTTAAAAGACAACCCTGCCGAAGCGAAAGTGAAAATCAGGGAATGTCTGTTAAACGCAATGGAACGCTATACGCTCCAAACCAACAAGATACATAAAGTCTATACTATTCAAGTAGGTGGACGGAAGATCAGCGTAGATTACAGTGATATTTTCTTTTTTGAAACTTCCGGAAATATTCATAAAGTCATTCTCCACGCGAAAGACCGTCAAATTGAATTTACCGGCACCATGAAGGATCTGACAAGCACATTAGACGGTAACTTTGTGCGATGCCATCGGTCATTTCTGGTAAACAAAAATAACATAAAAGAAGTAGACGCTAAAAACCGAATCATCTATTTTCCCAACGGAGAAACCTGCCTGATGTCCACGCGCATGATGAAGGGAGTATAAATAATCCTGCGGTATTGTATTAATCAGTATATAAATGTACAAATCCAAACTTACCTCTTTCCTGCGATATTGCATTAATAAGTATTTGGATGTATACATCAAAACTTAGCCCAGCCGCGTAATATTTTGCATTGCCAGAATGGCAATAAGTAGTTAAAATGGGTAAGAGATAATATGGAGAAACGGGGGAGAATATGATATGTTTGCACATAGACGGATACAATGGATTGTGGCGGCAGGCTGCTGCCTGGCATTGTTGGTGGGATGCGGCACGGCGCCAAAGGAAGATAGCGGAGCTTATGGGGAGGGGGAAAACATTGCCATTGAAGACACACTACAGCAACCCGACACGGAAATCTCACTTGAAGTTTCTGTAAGCCAGCCGGAAGCGTCTGTTGTACCCGCTCCGTCTTCCGGCCCGGTTCAGGGACTTATGCCGGAAGATGGAACGCAGTCCCCCGCGGGAACTTTGCCTGAAGGCTCCGCGCAGCCCTCGGAAGTTCCTGGCATAGCGTCTCCGACTCCCGGCTTTGGAGAGCAGGCTTCGCAGGGCGGGGGTACGCAGTCCACTCAGACGGAGTTTCCCTCATCTGAGCCGCTCTTGCCTGAAGTGCCCTTACCTGGACAGTCCTCATCTGAGCCGCTCTTGCCTGAAGTGCCTTTACCTGGACAGTCCTCGTCCGATCAACTATTGCCTGAAGCGCCTCTGCCCGAACTTTCTTCGTTGCCGCCCCTGCAGGCGGAGACGCCTCAGACCGGCGGTCATATCATCGCCATTGATGCCGGGCACCAGGCCAAGGGCAACAAGGAGAAAGAGCCGTTAGGGCCTGGCAGTGAAGAGATGAAGGCCAAGGTATCCTCCGGTACCCGGGGCGTTGCCACCGGCATCTATGAGTATGAATTGAATCTGACCATTGCCCAGGCGCTGCAGGCGGAATTGGAAGAGCGGGGATATACCATTGTGATGATCAGGGACAGCCATGACGTGGATATCAGCAACAAGGAGCGGGCGGAGACGGCCAACACCTCGGGAGCGGAGATTTTTCTGCGCATCCATGCCAACGGATCGGAAAAGAGCAGCGTCCACGGTACGCTGACCATCTGCAATACGGCTTCCAGTCCTTACAATCCGGGGATTCACGATGAGAGTCTGCGCCTGTCCCAGGAAGTGCTGTCCCATATGGTGGCCCTGATGGGCTCTAAAGATCGGGGTGTCTGGGAGACGGACACCATGAGCGGCATCAATTGGTGTACCATCCCGGTGACAATCATTGAGATGGGCTATATGAGCAATGAGGAGGAGGACAAGCTGATGCAGACTGCCGATTATCAGGAACGGATCGTGCAGGGGATTGCGGATGGGGTGGATGCCTTTTTTGCCGGGGCACTGGACAACCCCGAATAATTATGCGATAATCAGGATTATAGCGCATCGAGGAGGGGCAGGCGGTAATCAAACTATTTAGGAAAGGGATGTATCATAACCATGTATACTTTTAAGAGTCAGATACGATACAGCGAGTGCGACAGCCAGGCCAAGCTGACCCTTGCCGCTTTATTGAATTATTTTCAGGACAGTTCCACTTTCCAGTCAGAGTTTCTGGGCGTGGGGGGCAGGTATTTGAAGGAAAACAATTTGGTGTGGGTGCTTTCGTCATGGCAGATTGTGGTGAACCGTTATCCGGAGTTGTGTGAGGAGGTAGAGACAGGCACCTTCCCCTACGGCTTCAAGGGCTGCTTTGGATACCGCAACTTTTTTATGAGGACTTCCGGCGGTGAGATGCTGGCCCAAGCCAACTCTCTGTGGACCTTGCTGAATCTGGAGCAGCAGACCATGGCCCATCCCACAGAGCGGATGAAGGAAGCTTATGAAATTGAGGAAAAGCTTCCCATGGAATATGCACCCAGAAAGATCACAGTACCGGAAAACGGCGCGTATGAGGAGCCCATAGTGGTGAAAAAGCATCATCTGGACACCAACCATCATGTGAATAATGGCCAGTTTGTGGACATGGCCATGAGCAGCCTGCCAGAGGAGTTCGCCATCCGGCAGATGCGGGCGGAATACAAAATGCAGGCCCATCTGGGCGATGAACTGATCCCTTATGTGGTCAGGAGCCCCGGACTGTGTATTGTGTCCCTGGGCGGCCCGGAGGGAAAACCTTACGCAGTGGTGGAGTTTACTGAGAACATATAGGGGCATCGGAGTTGGGACGCCCAAGCGGCATGATTTTGTTCACCGGGGAAGTGAACATGGAGGGAATATGCGGAACTCTAAATAAGAAAGGACAATATGAGATTAGGAGAAAAACAGACATTATATGTGGTAAAGAAGGTGGAATTTGGCATATATCTGGCGGAGAGCCGGGACGACGTGGAAAACAGAGTGCTTCTGCCGTCAAAACAGGTGCCGTCGGACACGGGCATAGGCGACCAACTGGAGGTATTTTTGTACAAAGATTCCAAAGATCGGCTGATTGCCACCACCAATACCCCAAAGTTGGTGATGGGGGGGGTGGCGGAGCTTACCGTGGCCCAGACCGGCAAGATAGGTGCTTTTCTGGACTGGGGCCTGGAGAAAGATCTGCTCCTGCCCTTCCGCCAGCAGGTGAAGCGGGTGCAGGAGGGAGAAAAGGTGCTGGTATCCCTCTATATAGACAAGAGTGAGCGCCTGTGCGCCACCATGAACGTATATCACAATCTGCGATCCGACAGCCCTTACCATGCGGAGGATCAGGTGGTGGGACGGGCCTATGCCTCCAGTGATGAATTTGGCGTGTTCGTGGCCGTGGACAATCTGTATTCCGCCCTGATCCCCAAGAAAGAACTCTACGGACAGGTGGTGCTGGGGGAGGATCTGCGGGCCAGGGTATCCAAAGTGCAGCCGGACGGCAGACTGGTGCTGAGTATCCGGGAAAAAGCCTATCTGCAGATCCAGGAAGACGCCGAGAGGCTGCTGGATATCATAGACAGCTATGACGGGGTGCTTCCCTTCAACGACAAGGTGTCCCCGGCCATCATCCTGCGGGAGACCGGCATGAGCAAGAACGAGTTCAAGCGCGCAGTGGGTAATCTGCTCAAAGCGGGGAAAATACAGATCACGGAAAAGGTGATAAGAAGAACATGAATATAAAAAAGGCAAACTGGATGTTTTTGGTCATAGTAGTATCCCATGCGGGGTTAAGTCTGCTGGCGGCATTCACGCCGTTTCTGGATGTGGTTGTGCAAAATATGGCACTGAACATCATTGTGTCCGAGGTCACGATCTGGCTTCCTGCCCTGTTGTTTCTGCTGCTCAGCGGGACCAGGCCGACCGCTTTCTGCCGGATAAAGAAAATCCACATATCCACGGCACTGATGACGGTGCTGTTTACATTGTTGATGGAGCCGCTGATAACGGTGGTAAACGCGCTCTCCATGCTGGTTGTGGAAAATACGGTTGCGGGCCTCAGCGGGCAGATCGCCCAGGTGCCCCTCTGGGGAATGCTGCTGGGCATAGCGGTGTATGGCCCCCTTGCGGAGGAACTGGCTTTCCGGGGGGTGATTTACCAGAGTTACCGTGGGCAGGAAAACCGTTGGAAAGCTTTGCTGCTCAGCAGTCTGCTGTTCGGCTTGATGCATATGAACCTGAACCAGGCGTGTTATGCCTTTGCGATGGGCATTGCCCTGTCTCTTCTGGTGGAGGCCACGGGCAGCATGATACCGGCTTTCATCGCCCACTTTTGTGTGAATGGCCTGTCCACAGTGCTGATGTATGCCGTGGACAATATGGCGGGCGGGATGGAGGAACTGGTGGAGACGGCGGAGAGCGGCCTGGGCGGGCAGGAATTCCTGCTGGCTATCAGTCTGTATGTGGTGATTGCCACTGTGTGTACGCCCCTGGCGGGCTGTGTGCTGGCCTGGATCGCCGGGCGGGAAGGACACAGGGAGGATTTGCGGAGTCTCTGGAGCAGCCGGAAGATAAAAGATCCCCGGTTAGTAAGTATTCCTTTGATCCTGGGGATCCTGATTTGTGTGGTCGTGATTGTTTTGCAGATGCTGATGTAAAGGAGCACCGTAAACGGTTCCATAGAATTGTTTACGGTGCGTTCTTCGTTTGTTTCGACATTTTCAAAAAGCGCTCTCTTATGTTTGGCCAAGGTGGCCGCTTTGGCTGTGCTCCCCTCTTTTTGTCTTGTTTTCTTTTCAAAATAAATCCTGTGACAATATTGAATATTGAAATAAGGTTGTAAAGCACACAGAAAAAATGCGATATAAAACCAATATATTTAATAATTATGAATTGACAGATGACAAACAATGTGGTAAAATATAATATAAAAAATAAATGAAATAATTTACATAAAAAAGTTATATATAATGCAATTTATACAAAGAAACAAACCACATAGCTTTAGGTAACTATTGGTTTTTACCACGATTGTGGTTTAAAACAAGAAATCATAAACCAGGGATTCCTTTAGAAAGGAGGAAAAGAGATGCTTTTTGTTAGAAATTCAGACAGACCAGAAAAAGAAATGGGGAATTGTGGAAGGCCACACATGTTTCACACAGGTGATTGCAAGGGGGGCGGTGGAAACTAGCTGGTTGTTTCCCTAGTGAGCATGAAAATAGTCCATAATAGATGATAGGGCTATAAACCAGGATTCTGGCAAGCTTAGTTAGGAAACCGAAGTCCTTGTGACTTCGGTTTCTTGTTGTTTTTGCCGTTTTGATAAAAAGGAAATAAATATGAAAATTATATGGGACATAAATGATTTTTGCAACATGAAGTGCAAGTATTGTGGAGCAGTGGAGTATAAAAAATCAAATAACAGATTATCCACAGATGAAATGAAAGAAGTGATAAATAGTCTTGAAGGTTTGGCTGATGAGGTAGAACTATTTGGAGGCGAGCCATTTTTGATATCGGATGCGGTTGGGATTTTAGAATATATTTCAATTAAGGGATTGTCTATTTCGATCACAACAAATGGACAAGAGGATTTAGAAATACTTAATACCATTTGCGATAAAAATATGAAATTAAAAAATTTGTCGGTTAGCCTTGATGGAATAGCTGATGTAAATGACATAGTACGGGGAGTGGGAACATATGCGAAGGCACAACGTTTTTTAGAAAGGGCTTTGGAACTTAAAAGGCAGGGAAAAATAACGGCTAATGTAGGCATAAGTGCTGTTTTGACAACAGTAAATGCAAAAACGATAGGAACACAATTAAGTAAGTGGATTGAACAAAGCGTTGATTTTGTTATTATTTCACCGGTTGCAGAAATAGGAAGAGCAAAAGAAGCGAAAGAATTGGTGCCTAATGCAAAGCAATTACTTGATATTTATGAAGATATAGGAGTAAATATAGCTGGCAGAAAGTGGGAAAACAAAATTTATCTGGATATGAAATATCCGATGTTAGGGGAATATTTAGACGCAAAATTTGGTACAAAGTTTCCTATAGAGAAACAGACCTGTGAAGCGGTTAGTGATATTCTATATGTAAGTTCGGATGGAAAACTTAAGCCATGCAGGGAGTTCTCTGACGTTATTGCAGATCTCAAGCATGAAAACGTTTATGATAAAATACAAGGTCTGGAATTGTTTATCAAGCATCAAAAAAATCATGTAATAAAAAAGAATTGTGATTGTATATATGCTGAGAACTGTAATATATGTTGTTTATCTGTTGATGACAGCAAGAGTGAGTTGTGTATGGAAGTTGAAAGAAGATATAATATTAGTAATTTGCAAAACAGGTTGGAATTTGAATTAACGGAAAAGTGTTGTCGCATTCAGGATGAAAAAACGGATTATTATGCCATTCAATATTTTTATCCGAATGAGCGTGTGGAATATGAAAAAATTGGTTTTGACATTTTAAGTTCAGTATCAAAGAGGAAAAAAAATGCGCATGAGATTGCCAAGGAAACTGGGGTTGACGCAACACTAATATTTCGTTTTTTGATTCAATCCTATTCCAAAGGGCATGTATATCGAACGGAGGTATGCTGATACAATGAAAAAATATATTCTGGAAAATAAGCCGCTTTTTGCAGCCTATATAGTATCTGTCCCATTGGCGGCGGTATGTTCTTCACTGACCGCTCTGCTAACGGAACCTTTAATTGATGTAATCTATACCCATAACCAAAGCGATTTCATAAAATTCACCGTTTTAGAAATAATCATGGTAATCTTGGATTTGTTGACACATTATTTCCATAAGGTATTTAGGGAGAGGCTCCGCGTATACTATGTGGCGGGGCTGAAAAGAGATATCTTTAAGAGCCTGCTTAATAAAAGCATAAGCAAGTACCATGAAAATACGGTGCCGCAATATCTTTCAATAGTCAACAGAGACGTGGGTAAGATGAACGAATGTTGGTTCGATGCGGTATGCGGGATATATCGGGTAATTGTAAACTGTATAATCAATTTGTTATTGATTTTCTATTTGAATCCGTGGATTGCTTTACTCAATATCATAACAAGTATCCTTTCCACGGTGATCCCCCATTTGTTTGAAGAGAGACTGACACAAAAGCAGGAAAAGGCATCGGCCGGCTCCGAAAAATATTATAGCCTTTTAAGCGATTATCTGAACGGTTTCAGCACGATAAAAATATTTAACATCCGACATAAAATATATGAAAAATATGAAAAGGCGAATCGGGAGGCGGAAAAGAATAATTGTGACAGCGTCCTGGCAAATTATTCGGTATCATGGATATCGGGGGCATTCAGTGAATTGAGTTACGCCGTCACGCTTGCGCTGGGAGTGTTTTTATGCCTTAAGGGGCGGCTGACGGTGGGCATGGTTATCGCTTTGTCACAGTTGATTGGCGGAATAGTGGTTCCCTTTGAGGAATTGCCGGAATATATATCAAATGTAAAATCCGTAAAAAGCATATCAAAGAAAATCATGACATTGATCCGGGACGACGGGGGCAGACCGAATGACATAAAAGAGGAAGCGGCGGACGGCTTTGGCGGAAAAGCCATAGTGGTAAGCAATGTTTCTTTTGGGTACAGCCAGGACAAACCATGCCTGCGAAACGTTTCCCTTGAATTGCGCAAAGGGGAAAAATGTGTGCTGATTGGAGACAGCGGCAGCGGTAAATCCACGCTGGCAAAATTGATTGCGGGTTTTTATCCCTGTAGTGAGGGCACAATATGTGTCAACGGGACAGAGATAAGTAAAATGCAGGAAAGCCAATTGTACAAGAGGATAACATATATTGAACAAAATGTGTTCCTGCTGGAAGACACACTATACAACAATATTACGCTGTATCAGGAATATCCGGAGGAAAAAATCAAAGAGGCAGTTTCCATGGCAGGCTTATCCGAATTTGTCCTGAACCTGCCGCAGGGTTTGAATACGGAGGTTCATGCTGGCGGCGACAATTTATCAGGCGGCGAAAAACAGAGAATCGGGATAGCGCGGGCACTGCTTACAGGCGCCGACTTTATTGTTATGGACGAGGTGACAGCCAATCTGGATCCCGTTATGGAAAAACAGGTGGAGGAAGCCATATGGGAATTGAAGGTTCCGGGCATACTTTATATTACCCATAATTGGGAGGAAAGTTTTCTTGGACGCGCGGACCATGTATTCAGAATGCAGGGAGGAGTATTGGAAAAACGCTGATCAAGTGTAATTTTGCCCTTGGCAAAACGCGGTAAGTGTGCTAGAATAAAAATATAAATCGGTATCCGTCCCGCAGGGTGATGACCTCTGCGGGGACGGACGTGATGACGGTAAGGAAACCGGGGAGGTAATATTATGGATATTGCAGGATTGTCAATGAATATGGCGATGATGGATGTGCAGTCCCAGGTAGGGATCAAGATGCTTGACAAGGCCATTGACCTGGGCAAGGAACTGGGTGCGGGCGTGGTAGAGATGGCGGATGCGGCGGCCATGGAACTCAGTGTGAATCCGGCAGTAGGCGGCAATATAGACATTCGTCTGTAACGAATTGGTTATTTTTACCGACTATAGGGGTGGTGAGGCGTTTAAAATGGGCCTGCCACCCTTTTTGTGACTAAATATCCATCAATTTTTCACAAAAACCTATTGCTTTTTCTGTGATTTTTTTGTACATTTGTATTAAATGAGATTTTCGTCATTTTTACTATACTTATGAACGGTTAGATTTTCCTTCCTGCCTGGCGCGGGCCGCCCGATCATGCGGCATGTGTCGGGCAGGAATTGGAAAATCTTAGCGTTCGTCAGTATAATATCTGTTTGTATGGAAAGGAAATTACCCCACACAGGAAAAGGAGTAGAAAATATGATATCAAATCAGATCTTGCAGAGCACCATAGACGGCCTTAAGGGAATTGCCAGAGTCGATATCAGCGTGATGGATGTGGACGGCAAACCGGTGGCATATACGGCCGATATGTCGGGCAGCAGCAGGGCGGTGGTGGAGTTTGCCAAGTCTCCGGCAGATTCTCAGGAGATTCAGGGATACCAGTTTTTTAAAGTATACGACGAGCAGCAGCTGGAGTATGTGCTGGTCATTGCAGGCACCGGAGAGGATGTGTACACCATCGGGAAGTTGAGCGCTTTTCAGGTTCAGAATCTGCTGGTGGCTTACAAGGAACGTTTTGACAAGGATAATTTCATTAAGAATCTGCTCCTTGACAATCTGCTGCTGGTGGATATCTACAGCCGGGCGAAGAAACTGCACATCCAGATGGATGTGAGCCGTGTGGTGATGATTGTAGAGTCCGAGAACGGCAAGGACAACAATGCTCTGGAACTGGCGAGGGCCTATTTCGGAAGCAGCAGTAAGGATTTCATCACTGCCGTTGACGAGAACAATGTGATCGTGGTCAAGGATCTGTCGGAGTCCGACAACAGCAAGGAGATCGACCGGGCGGCCAGAGGACTTTGCGGCACTCTGCAGAAGGAGGGCCTGAAGGGAGTACATATTGCATATGGTACGGTGGTCAAGGAGATCAAGGAAGTCAGCCGCTCTTACAAGGAGGCAAAGATGGCTCTGGACGTGGGCAAGATTTTCTTCGACGAGAGGGACGTCATTGCCTATAGCGCACTGGGCATCGGAAGGCTGATTTACCAGCTGCCCATTCCTCTGTGCAAGATGTTTATCAAGGAAATCTTTGGCGGGAAAAGCCCGGATGAGTTCGACGAGGAGACGCTGACAACGATACATAAGTTTTTCGAAAACAGCCTGAATGTGTCCGAAACTTCCCGGCAGCTGTTTATACACCGCAACACCCTGGTGTACCGTCTGGATAAGCTGCAGAAGAGTACGGGTTTGGATCTGCGGGTATTTGAGGACGCAATTACCTTTAAAATTGCGCTGATGGTGGTAAAATATATGAAGTATATGGAGAATTTTGAGTTCTAGGGAGAAATCAGAACTTTTATAGTAGACTTTTTAATATTGAATATTATGCCCGCTGAAGCGGGTGGGGAGAATACATGAGGAGAAGAGAAGCAATTAGAAAACAGCAGGCCAAGTTCATCGAGGAAAACGGGGTGATCTGCCTGGATAATGTAAGCAAGTCCTATTCCACCGGATCGCCTGCGCTGAACGGCATTTCCCTGAAGGTACACAGGGGGGAGTTCGTATTCATCGTGGGTGACAGTGGCTCCGGCAAATCCACGCTGATCAAGCTGCTGTTGAGGGAGTTGGTGGCTTCCTCGGGCCAGGTCAATGTGATGGGCAAAGATATGGCGAAGCTGCGCAGGCGGGAGATCCCCAAACTGCGCCGTAACCTGGGCGTGGTGTTCCAGGACTTCCGCCTGCTGAACGACAGAAATGTTTATGAGAATGTGGCCTTTGCCCAGCGGATTATTGAGGTTCCTGGCCGGGAGATCCGGCGCAATGTCCCGGCTATCCTGGCCACTGTGGGTCTGGCCGGCAAGTATAAGGCCAAGACCACACAGTTATCCGGCGGCGAACAGCAGAGAGTGGCCCTGGCCAGGGCGCTGATCAACAACCCTTCCATCCTGCTGGCCGATGAGCCCACCGGAAATCTGGATCCCAAAAATTCCTGGGATATCATGAAGCTGTTGGAGGAGATCAATGAGGCCGGCACCACAGTGGTGGTGGTGACCCATAACCGTGAGATCGTCAATGCCATGCAAAAGCGCGTGGTTACCATGAAAAAGGGCGTGATCATCAGCGACGAAGAGGAAGGGGCATATATAGACGATGAAGATTAGTACATTTTTTTACACTATACAGCAGGGATTTAAGAATCTGTTCCGCAACAAGTGGTACTCCCTGGCATCCATAGCCACCATCTCCGCCTGCCTGTTTTTGTTTGGCATATTCTATGCGATTGTGGCCAATTTCCAATATATGGTAAAGGGTGCGGAGGAGAATATCTGTGTCACGGTTTTTTTTGAGGACGGCATCACGGACACCCGGATTGAGGAGATCGGCAAGATGATCAGAAACCGGACGGAAGTTTCGGAAGTGGTCTATATTTCCGCGGAAGAGGCGTGGGAGGACTACCAGAAGATTTACTTTGGCGACCGGGCGGAAGAGTTTATCGCCGGATATCCCACCAATCCGCTGTACAGAGATATGAATTATGTGGTATACCTGAGCGATGTGTCCATGCAGGATACATTGGTGACTTATCTGTACTCCATCGAGGGGGTTCGGCTGGTGAGATATTCCGCCCTGACGGCCAGCACTTTGAGCGGCGTGAATCTTTTAATCGGCTATGTGTCTCTGGGGATCATCGTAGTGCTGCTGGCGGTATCGGTGTTCCTGATCAGCAATACCGTGACCATCGGCATCTCGGTGCGCAGGGAAGAGATCAATATTATGAAATATATCGGCGCTACGGACTTTTTCGTGCGGGCCCCCTTTGTGTTGGAGGGTATGCTGATCGGCCTGATTGGAGCGGCCATACCGCTGTGGGTGGTTCACTATTTTTACGGCAGTGTTCTAGACTACGCCGCGGAGAAGTTCTCCATGCTGAGTCACCTGCTGAAATTCCTGCCTGCTGAAACAATCTTCGGGTTCCTGACGCCGGTGTGCCTGGGCGTGGGTGTGGGCATTGGATTTATGGGCAGTATCTCCACTGTCAGAAAACATCTGCATGTGTAGGGAGATTGAATAATCATGAAAAAATGGAAGATTACAGGATGTTTAGTACTGTTGGCCATGCTGCTGGGAATGACAGGGGAAGCCCAGGCATCCGGAACCAATCTGTCCAATATCACATCGGACTCCATTAAAGATATGGAGAACCAGATTGATAATGCACAGAATGAACGGGATCAGTTGAAAAATGGCCTTTCCGATATCAGGAAACTGGTACAGCAGCTGGAGCAGGAGAAAAAGGATCTGAAGAACTATGTGGCGAAGCTGGACGAGAGCATGAACCAGATTGAGCAGAAGATCGAGGAACTCAAGCTTCAGATCGCCAATAAGGAAGCGGATATCGTGGAGGCGCAGAAGCAGCTGGAACATGCGCAGGAAGTGGAGGATAGTCAGTATGCCGCCATGTCCAGCCACATAAGATATAGCTATGAGAGGGGGGAGAATTACTTCCTGGATATGATTCTGGGAGCCACCAGCTTTGCGGATTTCCTGAACCGCAGTTACTATATGGAGAAAGTGGCGGAATATGACAACCAGATGTTGGAGTCATTTATCCAGACAAGGGAATATGTGGAACTTTGCAAAGCCCAGCTGGAGGAGGATAAGGCATTTCTGGACGAGGCCAAGGCGGGTGTGGAGAGCGAACAGGCGGCTCTGGAAGAGTTGATGAACCAGAAAGAGAAGGAACTGAATGCCTATGACCAGCGGATCAGTACGGGGGAACAGTCCATAGAGGAATATGAGGCGGATATCAAAGCGCAGAACGAGTTGATTGCGGCCTTGGAAAAAGCGGTGGAGGATGAAAAAAAGCGGATACTCGCCAGCAGCGGCAAGGTGCTGACTTATGACGGCGGCACTTTCAAATTCCCGTTGGCGTCTTATACCAGAGTTTCCGACGATTACGGCATGCGTATGCATCCCACCCTTTTCGTACCACAGTTCCATAACGGCGTGGATTTCGCGTCGCCCAAGGGGACGGCCATCTATGCCGCCTACGACGGGATTGTTGTTGCGGCGGATTACAGTTCCACCATGGGCAATTATGTGATGATCGACCACGGGGGCGGACTCTATACCATCTATATGCATGCCTCCAAGCTGTACGTGAAGAAAGACGATGTGGTGGCAAGAGGCAACACGATTGCGGCGGTGGGATCTACCGGCCGTTCTACCGGGAACCACCTACATTTCAGTGTGCGTCTGAACGGGGAATATGTATCGCCTTGGAATTATATTTCACCGTAACAGGAGTAGGGGAGCAAGGTAAGTTTGGAAGTAAAACTTCCAAATACTGATTGGCGCGATAATAAAGGCACAGCAGGTGTTTGGCTTAAACCAAACTCCGGTTATGCGGGAAGAGGTAAATATGGAAGTATTTGATAATCAAAACAAACACCAGAAAAGCTGGGACGGAAAATTTTTTGCAGGCTTGCTCGTGGGCATAACAACGGCCCTGTTGGTGGTGTGTGTGGGATATCTGGGGTATCAGATCCAGCAGAAGGTGGAAGGCAGCCAGCAGGTCAATGCGGGTAGTTCCGGACAGGACGGCAAATTGAGCGATGCGGTGGCGGATAAGATTGACACGCTGGAGTACATGATAGAACATTACTATTATAAGGATGACATAAGCCGTGAAGATTTGGAAAACGGCATTTATCAGGGTTTGATGGATGCTGTGGGGGATCCCTATACCAGCTATTTCAACGCCAGCGATTTCAGCACGTTTATGGAGCAGACCACAGGCGCCTACTATGGAATCGGGGCCTATGTGGCGCAGGATACGGAACGCAACTATCCAAAGATCAACAGTCCCATACCGGGCTCCCCGGCCGAGGAGGTAGGTCTGCGGCCCAATGATATCATTTACGAGGTGGACGGGGTTTCCACCTATGGAATGGATCTGGATAAGGTGGTGAGCCTGATCAAAGGGGAGGAGGGCACCACCGTGCGGATAACTATCTACAGGGATGGGGAATACCTGGATATGGCAGTGCAGCGCAGGCAGGTGGAGATTCCCACGGTGGAGCAGGAGATGCTGGAGAACGGCATGGCCTATATTCGCATTGTCGAGTTTGACGAGGTGACACCGGGACAGTTTGAGCAGGCCCTGCAGACTTCCCGCGGCAGCGGCATGAAGGGCCTGATACTGGATCTGCGGGGCAACCCCGGGGGAAGCGTCAGCGCTGTGGTGGACATCGCAAGGATGCTTTTGCCGGAGGGTCTGGTGGTTTATACCGAGGATAAGTATGGAAAGCGGGAGGAGTACAGCTGTGACGGCAGCAAGGAGTTTGAATTGCCGCTGGTGGTACTGATTGACGGCAACAGCGCCAGCGCCTCGGAACTTCTCTCCGGCGCGATTCAGGATTACCATAAGGGCACATTGGTGGGTACGACTACCTTCGGCAAGGGCATCGTGCAGCAGATGCTGACTTTGCGGGACGGTTCCGCCGTCAAGATCACCATCAGCAGCTATTATACGCCCAAGGGCCGCAATATCCATGGTATCGGCATCGAGCCGGATGTGGCCTGTCCCTTTGACGGCGAGGCATACTACGGCAGCGGCTATGACAACCAGCTGGAGAAAGCTAAAGAAGTGCTGTTGGGAATCATGGAATAAAGACGGTAAAAAAGGATGAAAATGTATATATAGGGAAATGACAGTGTGCTATGGCGCAGGGTAAATAATTTGGTTTGCCCTGCGCCATTTTCAGAACAAATGTTCTAAAAATGTCTGTACAAACGAAACATGATGTGATAGAATAAATGAAATGTGTACGTGGCTGTCACTGTGATTGAAATATTTGAGGAGGATTTTCATGGATCACTTTAAACTGGTATCCGAATATCAGCCCACCGGCGATCAGCCCCAGGCCATAGAGGCGCTGGTGGAGGGCTTCCGGCAGGGCAATCAGTGCGAGACTCTGCTGGGGGTCACCGGGTCCGGTAAGACCTTTACCATGGCCAACGTAATCGCCGCCCTGAATAAGCCCACACTTATCATTGCTCACAACAAGACACTTGCGGGGCAGCTCTACGGCGAGTTCAAGGAATTTTTCCCGGAGAACGCGGTGGAATATTTTGTGTCCTACTACGATTATTATCAGCCGGAGGCTTATGTACCCTCTTCGGATACCTATATCGCCAAGGATTCCTCCGTCAATGACGAGATCGACAAGCTGCGGCTGTCTGCTACGGCATCTCTGTCTGAGCGCAAGGATGTGATCGTGGTAGCCAGCGTGTCCTGCATCTATGGCCTGGGCAGCCCGGACGATTACCAGGAGATGATCGTGTCCCTGCGGCCGGGCATGGTCAAGGACCGGGATCAGGTGCTCCGGGAACTGGTGGATATCCAGTATGACCGCAACGATATGGACCTGCAGAGAGGCACATTCCGGGTGAGGGGGGACGTGGTGGAGATCTATCCGGCCCAGGGCGGGGATTACCTGATCCGGGTGGAATTTTTCGGGGATGAAATCGACAGGATCTCCGAGGTGGAGCCCCTGACGGGCAAGGCCCATGCGACGCTGAACCATATCTCCATCTTCCCCGCCTCTCACTATGTGGTTGCGGCGGAGAAGATCAAGCGCGCCTGCGACAATATTGAGATGGAACTGGAGGAGCGGGTGCGTTTTTTCAAGGGGGAGGACAAGCTGATCGAGGCCCAGCGGATCGCGGAGCGCACCAATTTTGATGTGGAGATGCTGCGGGAGGCGGGATTTTGCTCCGGTATAGAGAATTATTCCCGGCATTTGAGCGGCATGAAACCGGGGGAGCCGCCCAAGTGTCTGATGGATTACTTTGGGGATGATTATCTGATAATCATAGACGAGTCCCACATGACGATTCCTCAGATTGGGGCCATGTATGCCGGGGACAGATCCCGCAAGACCACGCTGGTGGACTATGGGTTCAGACTGCCTTCGGCACTGGACAACCGGCCCCTGAATTTCTCGGAGTTCGAGGCCCATATCGATCAGATTCTCTTTGTGTCAGCCACCCCGGCGAAATATGAGGAGGAGCATGAACTGCTGCGGGCTGAACAGATTATCCGGCCCACTGGCCTTTTGGATCCCCAGGTGGATGTGCGTCCGGTGGAGGGCCAGGTGGATGATTTGATCGGGGAGATCAATCGGGAGGTGGAAAAGCATAACAAGGTGCTGATCACCACTCTGACCAAGCGCATGGCGGAGGATCTCACCGACTATATGAAAGGGATAGGTATCCGGGTGAAATACCTCCACTCGGATATTGACACCCTGGAGCGGGCGGAGATTATCCGGGATATGCGGCTGGATGTGTTTGACGTTCTGGTGGGGATCAATCTGCTCCGGGAAGGGCTTGATATTCCTGAGATCACTTTGGTGGCCATATTGGATGCGGATAAGGAGGGATTTCTGCGCAGCGGCACTTCCCTGATCCAGACCATCGGCCGGGCGGCCCGCAATGCGGACGGCCATGTGATCATGTACGCGGATGTGATCACGGAGTCCATGCGCACGGCTATTGACGAGACCAATCGCCGCCGGGCTATCCAGACCGCCTACAACAAGGCCCACGGTATCACGCCGCAGACCATCAAGAAGGCGGTGCGGGAACTGATCAGCATATCCAAAGAGATTGCGGAGGAAGAAGTGCGCTTCGAGAAGGATCCCGAGTCCATGAGCCGCAAGGAGTTGGAGAAGCTGATTGCCGATATACAGAAGAAGATGCAGAAGGCGGCGGCGGATCTGAACTTCGAGGCGGCGGCGCAGCTGCGGGATAAGATGCTGGAACTGAAGGCCAAGTTAAACGAACTGGACAAAGAGGACTGAATTGCCCATTCCCTGTTATAGAAAAAGGGAGTTTCGCATTCACCTGATTATAAAGATAAGCGAGGTAATACAGATATGGAAGAAGCCAAGAAAATGCTCCCCAGGAAGGAGTATATCAAGATAAGGGGAGCCAGCGAGCACAACCTGAAAAATATTGATGTGGATATTCCGCGGAACGAGTTTGTGGTTCTCACGGGAATGTCGGGATCCGGGAAATCCTCCCTGGCCTTTGATACCATCTACGCGGAGGGACAGCGCCGGTACATGGAATCCCTGTCCTCCTATGCCAGACAGTTCCTGGGACAGATGGAGAAGCCCAATGTGGAGCGGATTGACGGTCTCTCACCCGCCATTTCCATAGACCAGAAGTCCACCAACCGCAATCCCCGTTCCACCGTGGGGACGGTGACGGAGATCTACGATTATTTCCGTCTGCTGTATGCCAGGATCGGCATTCCCCACTGTCCCAAGTGCGGCAGGGTCATCGCCAAGCAGACGGTTGATCAGATGGTTGACCAGATCATGGAACTGGGGGAGGGGACCAGGATCCAGCTGCTGGCCCCGGTAGTCAGGGGCCGGAAGGGCATGCATGAGAAAGTTTTTGACCGGGCCAAGAGAAGCGGTTATGTCCGGGTGCGGGTGGACGGCAACCTGTATGAATTGTCCGAGGAGATTCCTCTGGAGAAGAATATCAAGCACAATATTGAGATTGTGGTGGATCGCCTGGTGGTGAAGGAAGGAATCCAGAAGCGCTTGGCGGACTCCGTTGAGAATGTGCTTGAACTGGCGGAGGGACTTTTGGAGGTGGATGTGGTAGGTGGGGATACACCAGGACATGCTCTCAGCTTTTCACAGAGTTTTTCCTGCCCGGACTGCGGTATCAGCATCAGCGAGGTGGAGCCACGCAGCTTTTCCTTTAACAATCCCTTCGGCGCCTGTCCGGTGTGTTTTGGCTTGGGGTACAAGATGGAGTTTGACGAGGAACTGATGATTCCCAACCAGAAGCTGTCCATCAACCAGGGGGCCATCGTGGTTTTGGGCTGGCAGTCCTGTAATTCCAAGGGGAGCTTTACCAATGCGCTTCTGCAGGCCTTGTGCAAGGAGTACCATTTTGACCTGGATACGCCTTATAAGGATTATCCGGACGAAATCAAAGATGTCCTGATTCACGGGACGGGTGGAAAGGAAGTTACGGTATACTATGAAGGGCAGCGGGGGAAGGGCGAATATCCCATCGCTTTTGAGGGGCTGATCCGCAATGTGGAGCGCCGGTACCGGGAGACGGGATCTGAGTCCTCCAAGGCGGAATACGAGAGCTTTATGCGGATCACTCCCTGCAAGGAGTGTAAGGGGATGCGTCTGAAAAAGGAATCTCTGGCTGTGACCGTAGGGGATAAGAATATTTATGAAGTCACGGCCATGTCTATAGTAAAGCTCCATAATTTTGTGACGCAGCTTAATTTGACGCCCCAGCAGGAGATGATCGGAAAGCAGCTGTTAAAGGAGATCCGTGCCAGAGTGAAATTCCTGCTGGATGTGGGCCTGGATTATCTCTCCCTGGCCCGGGGCACCGCCAGTCTATCCGGCGGCGAGGCCCAGCGGATTCGACTGGCCACCCAGATCGGTTCCGGTCTGGTGGGTGTGTGCTATATTCTGGACGAGCCCAGCATCGGTCTGCACCAGCGGGACAATGACAAGCTGCTGGCCACACTGAAGCAGCTGCGGGATCTGGGCAATACCCTGATCGTGGTGGAACATGATGAGGATACCATGCTGGCGGCGGACTATATTGTAGATATCGGTCCCGGCGCGGGCTCCCACGGCGGCGAAGTGGTGGCAGTGGGAACGGCCCGGGAGATCATGCAGGTGGAAGAATCTGTCACCGGCCAATATCTGAGCGGCAAAAAGACCATTCCCGTGCCCCGGGCGCGCCGCAAGCCCACAGGCTATATCAAGGTGCTGGGCGCAGCGGAAAACAATCTTAAGAATGTGGATGTGACTTTTCCACTGGGCATTATGACCTGTGTCACCGGCGTGTCCGGTTCCGGCAAAAGCTCTCTGGTCAACGAGGTGCTGAACAAGCATCTCTCCCGGGATCTGAACCGGGCCAGGGTGATTCCGGGAAAGCACAGGGGGATCGAGGGAATGGAACAGCTGGACAAAGTCATAGATATCGACCAGTCCCCCATCGGCCGTACTCCCAGATCCAACCCGGCCACTTATACGGGAGTATTTGATATGATCCGGGATCTGTTCGCTTCCACGCCGGATGCCAAGGCCAAGGGCTACAATAAGGGGCGCTTCAGTTTCAATGTGAAGGGCGGGCGCTGTGAGGCATGCAGCGGGGACGGCATCATCAAGATAGAGATGCATTTCCTGCCGGATGTGTATGTGCCCTGTGAAGTCTGCGGCGGCAAGCGTTACAACAGGGAGACTCTGGATGTGAAGTATAAAGGCAAGAGCATCTATGACGTGCTGGATATGACGGTGGAGGAGGCGCTGCCTTTCTTTGAAAATGTGCCTTCCATCCGCAACAAGATCCAGACGCTGTATGACGTGGGTCTGTCCTATGTGAAGCTGGGGCAGCCTTCCACCACCCTCTCCGGCGGCGAGGCTCAGCGGATCAAACTGGCTACGGAGTTGTCCCGGCGCAGCACCGGCAAGACGGTATATATTCTGGACGAGCCGACTACCGGCCTGCATTTTGCGGATGTACACAAGCTGGTGGAGATTCTGCACAAGCTGGCGGACGGCGGCAATACGGTCATCGTTATTGAGCACAATCTGGACGTGATCAAGGCGGCGGACTATATTATCGACATGGGACCGGAGGGCGGAGACCGGGGCGGAACGGTCATTGCCCAGGGGACGCCGGAAGAAATTGCGAAGGCTGCCGGATCCTACACCGGCATTTATGTCAAAAAAATGCTGGAGAGGGGTTAAGCCATCCTGAAATCAGCCGATATAAATATGGAGAGCATGGATGCGGAAAGAGAACGGAAGGAACCGTTTTCTTTTCGCATTTAAAAAATTCTAAAATTTTGCGAAACCCCTTTGAAAAATAAATGTTTTCATGTATAATGTACGTTGACGTTGCGCGTCTGCGCAGGAATTGTTTATTTATCGGAAAATGTGGAAACATTAACATAGACTTACGTACGATTGGATTTTCCTTTCTGCACAGCGCATGTTATCCGAGCAGGCAACATGTGTTGTGCAGAAATCGGAAAATCTTACCGTTCATAAGTAAAGAGGCCATGAAAGGGGTAGTAACATATGTATACTGATATTGGAATTGATTTGGGTACCGCCAGCATTTTGGTTTACATCAGAGGAAAAGGCGTGGTTTTGAAGGAGCCTTCTGTTGTAGCTTTCGATAGAGACACCAATAAGATTAAGGCTATCGGTGAGGATGCCCGGCTGATGCTGGGGCGTACTCCCGGCAATATCGTGGCGGTGAGACCCCTGCGCCAGGGCGTGATCTCGGACTATACCGTTACCGAGAAGATGATGAAGTACTTCATCCAGAAAGCTCTGGGCAAGAGAACATTCCGCAAACCCCGCATCGCGGTCTGTGTGCCCAGCGGCGTTACGGAAGTGGAGAAGAAAGCGGTTGAGGATGCTACCTATCAGGCAGGCGCCCGGGAGGTATTCATCATAGAAGAACCCATTGCGGCCGCCATCGGTGCGGGTATTGACATATCCAAGCCCTGCGGCAATATGATCGTGGATATCGGGGGCGGTACTTCCGATATTGCGGTGATTTCCCTGGGAGGCACTGTGGTCAGCGCTTCCATTAAGATCGCCGGAGACGATTTTGACGAAGCTATTGTCCGCTATATGCGGAAAAAGCACAATCTGCTGATTGGTGAGAGAACCGCCGAAGATCTGAAAATCAAGATTGGCTCCGCCTTCAAAAGGCCGGAAGTGGACTATATGGATGTCCGCGGCCGAAACCTGGTGACGGGTCTGCCCAAGACGGTGAAGGTATCCTCCGAGGAGACCGAGGAAGCTCTGCGGGAGACTACGGCGCAGATCGTGGAAACCATCCACAGTGTGTTGGAGAAGACTCCGCCCGAGTTGGCGGCGGATATCGCCGACAGGGGCATTGTGCTCACCGGCGGCGGCAGTTTGATGCGGGGACTGGAGGACTTGATCTCCGCCAAGACCGGTATCAATACCATGACGGCGGAAGATCCCATGACGGCCGTGGCCATCGGCACCGGCAAGTATGTGGAGTTTTTGGCCGGTTACCGAGAGGATTAACAGGCAATTATAGTAAGGAGAGTGTAGTATGCTTAGAGGACTTTATACGGCTCATACAGGACTTCGTAATGAGCAGAACCGCATGGACATACTGACCAACAATCTGGCCAATGCTTCCACTGTGGGCTTTAAAAAGGAAGGCGCCACCAGTCAGCCCTTCCGCGAGGTACTGGCGGTTAAAATCAAGGATTCTTCCGTGGGACTGGGAACGGTACAGCCTATCGGCCACAGCCGTCTGGGTGTGAAAATTGGCGAGAATTATACAGACTACGGACAGGGACCTTTTCGGATTACGGACAACACTTACGACCTGGCGCTGTCCGGCAGCGGTTTCTTCGCGTTGGAATATACGGACAGCGAAGGAGAAACCTCTACTAAATACACCAGAGCGGGCAATTTTACCCTGACCCAGGACGGCTATCTGGTGAATAATGACGGCATGTATGTGCTGGATACCCAGAACCGCCGGATTCAGCTTGACACCCTGGCTACGGACACCAAGATAGACGACGCGGGCAATATCTTCCAGAATGAGCGGCGGGTGGCTCAAATCCAGGTGGCGGATTTCGAGGATTATGATTATCTGGAAAAATTTGGAGATACATTTTTCCAGCCGGTGGAAGGGGCGACCCCCATGGACGGCACCGGGGAGGTGAAATCCGGGGTGTTGGAGATGTCCAATATGTCTGTGATAACAGAGATGGTCAACATGATCAGCGTGACCAGGGCCTATGAGAGCAACCAGAAGATCGTCCAGACCTACGATGAGAGTTTGGAAATTGCGGCGGGTCAGCTGGGCAGGGTTCAATAACGGGCAGGCGTAAAAGCGGACAGACGGGAATCCGACTGAAATATTGAGAATGACAGCTGCGGCATGTCCTGTGCGGGATAGGGGCCGCAGAGACAGGAGAGAAAGAAATGGTTCGGAGTTTGTGGACAGCGGCGACAGGCATGATCGCCCAACAGGTAAATATCGACAACATTGCAAACAATCTGGCGAATGTAAATACCACGGGGTACAAGACAGAGGTCAATGAATTTAAATCCCTTCTGTACCAGAATTTACAGCAGAGAACTACCACGGCGGACGGAAGGCCAAAGCCCACCGGCGCACAGGTAGGTCTGGGTGTGCGCAATGCTTCTATCACGGCATTATACGGCAAACCGGGCCCCCTGCTCTCCTCTGAGAAGGACACAAATTTCGCCATTGACGGAAAAGGTTTTTTTGCCGTACGGGGCAGTGACGGCAATACATACTATACCAGAAACGGTAATTTTGACTGGGCGCTGGGAGAGAACAAAAGCAATATGCTGACCACCTCGGACGGCCTGCCCGTGTTGGACACCCAGGGGCGCCCTATCAGCTTAAGCAGCAACTATGTAGTCAGCAGGATAACGGTTACGGCTGAAGGTTCCATATGTTATCCGGATGAGCGCAATGTTCCCCAGCCGCTGGGAATCCAGATCGGTTTGATCCAGTTCAACAATCCGTCGGGCTTAGAGCGCCTGGATGACAGCCTGTATGCGGAGTCTGCGGCCAGCGGTCAGCCTATCAATGAATTTACCAGCACCAATGTGGAGAAGAGCAAGGTGCTTCAGAATTACCTGGAGGGCTCCAACGTGCAGGTGGTGGATGAGATGGTCAACATGATCGTGGCACAGCGAGCCTATGAGATGAACTCCAAAGCAATCACCGCATCGGACGAGATGCTGCAGCAGGCCAACAATCTGAAGCGATAGTAGAGGAACACGCGGAACTCAAAATAGGAGGTTCATACAATGGATATCGGTAATTTGTGGAACACCGGCAGCATGAGCGGCATGGCCGGCGCCAGCATGGCGGCGAACAATGCGTCAGCCTCTAAGCTGGAGGGGCAGTTAAAAACAGGATATGAAAATGCCACCGATGAGGAACTGATGGATGCCTGCAAACAGTTTGAAGCATATTTTCTGGAGCAGATGTTCAAGGCTATGCAGAAGACAGTTCCCAACTACAGCACGGAAGGTATGACAGGTTCCAGCAGCAGCCTGATGGATTACTATAAGGAGCAGATGATCCAGCAGGTGGCGGCAGACACTACAGAGCAGAGCAGTCTGGGACTGGCTCAGATGCTTTATGAACAAATGAAGAGAAATATGGTTTAGGAGTAAGTAAAGGCTGCTGAGGTGAAAAGGCAGTCTTTTTTGTGCATGAGGAGAAACAGGCTATGGATGCGATCAGCGGTTATGTGGAGCATATCATCTATCAGAATCCGGAAAATGGTTATACTGTTATGGAATTGATGGGAGAAGAGGCTGCGGTCACCTGTGTGGGCAGCTGCCGCGGGCTGTCTGAAGGGGAGACCATAGAAGCCCAGGGGGAATACACGGAACATCCCATGTATGGTACCCAGTTTAAAATAAGTTCCTATCAGACCGTTGCGCCCAAGGACCGGGTGAGCATGGAACGATACTTGGGATCCGGCGCCATCAAGGGCATCGGGGCTGCTTTGGCGGCCCGCATCGTGAAAAAATTCGGTGATGATACTTTCCGTGTCATGGAGGAGGAGCCGGAACGCTTGGCGGAAATCAAGGGGATCAGCCAGAATAAGGCCCGTGAGATCGCACAGCAGATGGAGGAGAAGCGGGATCTGCGGGATGCTTTGATCTACCTGCAGCAGTATGGCATCTCCAACACATTGGCCTTGCGTATCTATGATACCTACGGGATGAGGCTTTACAGCATTATGAAGGAGAATCCCTATCAGCTGGCGGAGGATATCCATGGTATCGGATTTAAGATTGCGGATGAGATTGCCTCCAGGATCGGCATTCACACGGATTCCGATTACCGAATCCGAAGCGGTGTGTTTTATACGCTGCAGCAGTCTGTGGGGGAAGGGCACTGCTATCTGCCCATGGAATTGCTGCTTTGCCGCGCTGCCGCGCTGCTGGGCGTATCCCAGGAGAACATCCGGCCCCAGCTGGACAATCTGATGATGGACAAAAAGCTGGTTATCAAAGGTGGCCTGGTATATGTCTCCAGCTACTATTACGCGGAGTTGAATTGCGCGCATATGCTGCACCAGCTGAATATTCCCATGCGTCAGGAGGAGCAGTATGTGAAGGGGGCGCTGGAAGCCATCACCGGAGAGATTGGGATACAGCTGGACGAACTGCAGTACCGGGCTGTGCTGGGCGCCATCCAGAGCGGTCTGTTCATTCTTTCCGGCGGGCCCGGCACAGGAAAGACCACTACCATTAACACCATCATCCGTTATTTTGAGCGGGAGGGCTATGACATATTTCTGGCGGCCCCTACGGGGCGGGCGGCCAAGCGCATGACCGAGGCCACCGGCTTTGAAGCCAGGACCATACACAGAATGCTGGAACTGAATGGGGCCGTGTCCGATGAGGACAAGCGCCGCGTTCGTTTTGAAAAAAATGAGGAGAACCCTCTGGAGACGGATGTGGTCATTATAGACGAGATGTCCATGGTAGATCTGCCTTTGTTCCAGGCGCTGCTAAAAGCTACGGCGCCCGGCACCCGGCTGATTCTGGTGGGAGATGTGGATCAGCTGCCCAGCGTGGGCCCTGGACAGGTGCTCCGGGATATCATGCAGTCAAAGGCCTTTCCCATGGTAGTTCTGCAAAAGATTTTCCGGCAGGCCGGAGAAAGTGACATTGTTGTCAATGCTCATCATATCAACCGGGGGGAACAGATTGCCCTGGACAACAAGAGCCGGGATTTCTTTCTGCTGGAGAGGAATGACGTGAATGTGATCTACAAACATATGATCCAACTGATCCGGGAGAAACTCCCGCCTTATGTACATGCGACTCCCTATGATATCCAGGTGCTGACCCCCATGAGGAAGGGCGGTCTGGGGGTGGAAGCGCTGAACGGTATTCTGCAGCGGTACTTAAATCCGCCTGACAGCAGCAAACGGGAACATGCGTCGGGGGAGACAGTCTACCGGGAAGGGGATAAGGTCATGCAGGTGCGCAACAACTATCAGCTGGAGTGGGAGATAGTCAGCCGCTATGGTATTCCCGTGGATAAGGGCATGGGTGTGTTCAACGGAGATATGGGGCGGATTTTGGAGATTCGCGAGGCCGGTTCGGAACTGGTGGTGGAATTTGACGAGGGCAGGCGGGTGACATATCCCTTTTCTTTATTGGAAGAATTGGAGTTATCCTATGCCATTACTATCCATAAGTCCCAGGGCAGTGAGTACCCGGCGGTGATTCTGCCGCTGCTGACCGGGCCAAAGATGTTATTTAACCGCAATCTTCTGTATACCGGCGTCACCAGGGCCAGAAGCTGCGTGACGATCCTGGGCAGCAGCCAGACCGTGCGCAGTATGATTGACAATGTTAGTGAAAACAGGCGGTACACCTCTCTGGATCGGCGGATCAATGAGGTGGAGGAAACGGAAGGAGAAAATTATTGAAAGACATAGGGAAATGGGGAAAGCGCCTGGAGGCAGCCGCGTCGCTGCTGTATCCCGCGAGATGCCCGGCCTGCGATCAATTGTTGGGAATCGGGGCCCAGCGCATGTGTCCGTCCTGCAGGCGGAGGGTACATTATCTGTCGGGTCCCCTCTGCTGCCGATGCGGCAAGAAGCTTTCGGACTGCGAGGCGGAGTACTGCGGGGATTGCGGGCGGAGACGGCATCTGTTCACGTCGGGGAGGGCCCTGTACGAGTATGGGGACATCGCTCCGGCCCTGTACCGGTTTAAATATGAGGGCTGCCGGGAATACGCCGGGTTCTTCGGGAGAGAACTGGCGTGTCAACTGGGCGGCTATATACGTTCGCTGAAGCCCGACGGCCTGGTGCCCATCCCCATGTATCCCGCCAAAGAGCGCCGACGGGGGTATAACCAGGCAAGTCTTTTGGCACAGGCTCTGGGACGGGAACTGAACCTTCCGGTCTACCCGAAACTGGTGTCCAGAAACCGAAATACCAGGCCCTTGAAGGAATTAAATTCTGAAGAAAGAGTAAATAATTTGAAAAGGGCTTTTAATCTTGCGCAAAATGGTGTAAAATTAAAGACAATTATACTGGTAGACGATATCTACACCACCGGGAGCACCATGGATCAGGTATCCGCTGTGCTTTTGGCCGGGGGCTGCAAAAGAGTATATTTTGTCACACTGGCCATAGGGGCCGGTGTATAAATAACAACATATTCCAAGACAGCACACCGAACCATATCGGGACGCCAAGGCGGCCTGCCATGGTTCATCAGGCTTGTGTGCCGGCAGGGAATTTGCCAAAACTCTAAATAGGAGGGTATTGCAATGAATGTCAAAGCGTGTAAGGGCTGTAAAAGATTGTTCAATTACATTATGGGACAGAATTACTGCCCGGCCTGTAAGGAAAAACTGGAAGAAAAGTTTCAGGAAGTTAAGCGATACATTCAGGAGAACACCGGCGTGGGTATTCAGGAAGTGGCGACGGCCTGTGATGTGGAGACCAGCCAGATCCGGCAGTGGCTGCGGGAGGATCGTCTGGAACTGACCGAGGGCTCCCCTATTATGCTGAGTTGTGACGGCTGCGGCGCTCCGATCCGCAGTGGAAAATACTGTGATAAATGCAAGGCGAATGTAAGCAACGGATTTAACGACATATTAAAGAGTAACGCCCCCAAGAAGCCCGACTCTTTCAGGAAAAAGGAAGACAACGGGTCCAGAATGCGTTATCTGCAATAGTATGGACCGGAGAAAGGCGTACTTTTTATGTTGAACGAAGAACGAGTGATCCTGATGACCAAGATGGCCTCCTATGAAGAAGGGGAGGGAAAAAGGAATATGTCGCTGGGGCGGTATTTCCGGGGAGATTATATTTCCATACAGCTCCTGCGAGCCTTTTTCAGCAGCACCATCGCCTATCTGCTGGGATTTGGGCTATATGTGTTATATGATTTTGAGACTCTGATTGCGGACATCTACAAGATGGATCTATTTGTTTTTGCCAAGAATATCATTATGTGGTACGCGATTTTTGTAGTTGGCTACTGTGTCATCACCTATGCCATCTGCGCCTACCGCTATGCCCAGGCGAAGAGGAGCCTGAAGCTATATTACCACAACCTGAAAAAGCTGGACAGTCTGTACCGCCAGTAGCAGCATGTTGCCGGAAAGCACATTGATGGATATTCGGACACCCAAAGATGCCGGATATTCATCATCAGTGTGCTTGCAGGGAACATGCGGAACTTTAAATAGTAAGAGGAAATAACATGAGTAATTTGTTAGAAATTAGGGAAAAGTTGAAACTGCTTTACAGCAGGAACGAGTTTATTCTGGTACCTGTTTTAAAATTTATGCTGGCTTATCTGACCATATGCATGGTAAACGGGGAACTGGGATATATGGGCAAGCTGGACAACCTGGGACTGGTACTGATTGTATCTCTGCTCTGCTCTTTTCTGCCGAACGGCTGCATCATATTGTTCGGCGCTGCGTTCAGCCTGATGCATCTGTATGAATTATCTCTGGAGGTGGCCATTGCGGCACTGGCGATCTATCTGATTATGTTTCTGTTGTTTTTTCGGATGGGTTCCAAGGATTCCGTGATTCTAATCTTTACAGTACTGTTGTTCGCGCTGAAAATCCCCTATGTGATTCCGGTGGCAGTAGGCTTGCTGGCCACTCCTCTGGCAGCAGTATCGGTGGGCTGCGGCACAGTGGTATATTATATGCTGACCAACATCTCTGACAACACTACCATCATCAGCAGTATGGGGGCGGATGAGGCTACAGCCAAACTGCGGCTGGTCATTGACAGCGTATTGGGCAACAGGGCCATGATTGTGATGATTGCGGCATTTGCCATCACCATCATGGTGGTATATCTGGTCAGACGCATGTCCATTGATTATTCTTGGTCTATTGCCATGATTGCCGGCGTAATAATAGATTTGGTAGTACTCTTGGTGGGCGACCTGATATATGATACCCAGCTGTCTCTGGGAATGGCTGTCCTGGGCAGCATTGTGGCTCTGGTGATTGCCAAGATACTGGAATTTTTCCGGTTCTGTGTGGACTACAGCAGGACGGAGAAGGTGCAGTATGAGGACGATGAATACTACTATTATGTGAAGGCTGTTCCCAAGATGAGTATGTCCGCCGCCTCCAAGACAGTGAAGCGCATCAATACCCAGCGCCGTCCCGTGCGGGCTCTGGAAGAGGAGGATGACGACATGACTATAGCGCCGCCCCGCAGGGTGAACAGAAGCGTGGTAACAGAGCGCACCGGCGGCAGGAACGGGCATACCAGGCCCTCCCAGGGACGTGCGGGAGGCAGGAGTGTGACCATCAGCAGAGACTTGGACGAAGGCGCGGCAGATGACTACGAGGAAATATAGGAGAAGCCGCAAAGGTGTAGGATAGGCAGGCATGGAGACAATAAGTGAGATTATTGCGAACTTAAGAAGGTATGTGCCCAGCATAGAGCTTGGCGATGTGCTGGAGATATTGATTATTGCGTTTCTCCTCTATCACATCATGCTGTGGATTCAAAAGACCAGGGCCTGGACACTGCTCAAGGGCCTGCTTGTGATTCTGCTTTTTTGGGTTGTGGCATTCTACTTTAAGATGAATACTATTCTGTGGCTGGGAGAAAACGTGTTTGGATTTGCCGTGACAGCCATAATTGTAGTGCTGCAGCCGGAACTGCGCAAAGCCCTGGAGGAGTTGGGCAATAAAAACCTGATTGCCAATGCGCTGCCCTTTGACAACGGCAGGAACACAGACAACTCATTCACGGAGAAGACGGTGAGCGAGATCACCCGGGCCTGTGTGGAGATGAGTAAAGTAAAGACAGGGGCGCTGATCGTCATTGAACAGAAGGAGTCTCTGGCGGAATATGAGAGGACGGGTATTGACGTGGATGGGCTGGTCACCAGTCAGCTGCTGATCAATATCTTTGAACACAATACGCCTCTGCACGACGGAGCGGTTATTGTTCGGGGCAATCGAATCACATCGGCCACCTGTTATCTGCCGCAGTCCGACAATGGAGCGATCAGCAAGGAAGTGGGCACCAGGCACAGGGCCGGCGTAGGCATCTCCGAGGTAACGGACTCCGTTACGGTGATTGTATCGGAGCAGACCGGTAAGATCAGCATCACGTTTGGCGGGCAGCTGGAACGGGGCTTTGACGGGGACGGCTTGAAAAAGCGACTGATGGAGTTGACCAATTTGGCAGGAGATGTAGGAAAAAGCAAGCGGAAAAGGAAAGGAAAGGGCAGGCAGGAAGCATGAAAGGGAAGATAGGCTCCAAAATACGATCCATATTATTCTCCCACTGGCTGTTGAAAATCATGTCCCTGCTGTTGGCTTTCGCACTATGGTTTTTGGTAATCAGCACCAATGACCCGGTGGATGAAAAGCGGTTCCAGAATATAAGGGTAAATCTGCTCAACACGGAGTTGTTGACGGAAAACGGCCAGGTATACGAGGTTCTGGACAACACGGATGTATTGCGCAATGTGACCTTTGACGCGCCCAACAGTGTCAGGAGAGAAATCCAGAGCAGTGATATTATTGCGGAAGCGGATCTGACCAATCTGACAGTGACCAATACAGTGGAGATCAAGTTCTCTTGCCCCAAATACGGTGATAAAGTTCAGAACATCAGCGGCAATATAGAGTACGTAAAACTGAATATCGAGAAAAAGGAACGGAAGACTGTGGATATCGCTATTAAGATCACTGGCAATGTGGAAGAGGGCTATGTCATTGGGGACAAGAGCCTGGATCGCAACCGCCTGGAAATCCAGGGACCTGAGTCTGCCATTGGGGAGATTGTCAAGGCCGAGGTGGAAGTGGATGTAACGGGCATCACAGGCACCAGTACGGCCTTGGGAACCATCAAGCTGTTAGATAAAGACGGCAATGAAGTGAACAGAGCATCGGTGTCCAAAAACCTGGACACGGTCAATATCACGGTGGAGATGTGGGAGACCAAAGAGATTCCCGTACTCTACAGCTATTCCGGCACTGTGGCAGAAGGATATGAGGATACAGGGGATATAGAAGGTTCCATTGCCACCGTGAGAGTTGCAGGACCTGCTGACCTTTTGAAGAGTGTCACAGAGTTGGAGGTAGCTAAAGAGAATATCAATATTACCGGGGAAACCAAGGACTTTGAGACCACCGTGCGGCTGAGAAACTATTTGCCCAAGGGAGTCTATTTTGCCGAGGACGGTTTCAACGATACGGCTACAGTGAAAGTCCTGATTGAAAAGATTGAGCAGAGACATATTACGCTGCGGACAGAGAATATTCAGATCATCAATGTGCCGGAGGATGTGACCTGCGAGATCGTGGGGACTTCGCCGCTGGTAGTGGAAGGGCGCAGCGGCTTTGTGGCCCTGTTACAGGAGGCAAGCTTCCCGGGTGTGGTTGATGTGGGAGCCTGGATTGAGGATACCAACCCTAACCAGCCGCTGGAGGGGGACTACAGCCTGACGGTAAATGTTTCGCTGCTCCCGGAACAGAGAAAGATAAGTTCACCTTCAGTAACTCTGCGTTTTACGCCTGTTCATGATGAGAATGAGGATGAGGAAGAATAAACAAATCTTTGAAGGAGCGATAAATTATGGGTAGATTATTTGGAACAGACGGAGTCAGAGGTATTGCCAACGAGGAACTTACCCCTCTGCTTGCCATGCAGCTGGGGCAGGCGGGCGCCTATGTATTGACGAAGGAAAAGGAACATAAACCTACGATTATGGTAGGCTGTGATACCCGGATATCCGGCGATATGCTGGCCAATGCTCTGATGGCAGGAGCCTGTTCCGTGGGGGCAAACTGTGTGTATGTAGGGGTGATCCCCACTCCCGCAGTGGCTTTTCTCACACAGAAATACAAGGTGGATGCGGGAGTGGTGATCTCCGCCTCCCACAATCCGGTGGAATTTAATGGCATCAAATTCTTTGACGGAGACGGCTACAAGCTGCCGGACGCGCTGGAGGACGAGATTGAGGCGCTGATCGATTCCCAGATGCAGGGCGTGAAGTTCCCCATAGGTCCCGGCGTGGGCAAGATCAAATACCGTACCGATGCCCGGGAGGAATACATCAATCACGCGATCCAGTCGGTGAAGGTAGATCTGAGCCGTCTGAAGATTGTGGTGGACTGCGCGGAGGGCGCTGCCTATTACACCTCGGTGGAGGCGCTGAAGGAAATGGGCGGCGAGGTAGTCGCCATCCACAATAACCCGGACGGCACAAATATTAACGCCAACTGCGGATCCACCCACATGGAGGAACTGCAGGCCAGGGTAGTATACGAGAAAGCGGATGTGGGCCTGGCCTTTGACGGGGATGCGGACCGCCTGCTGGCAGTGGACGAGAACGGTAAGATCGTGGACGGAGACCAGATCATGGCCATTGTAGGCGATTATTTGAAGGGGCAGGGAAGGCTGAAAAAGGACACCATTGTGGCTACCATCATGAGCAATTTGGGATTCTTTCTGATGGCGGAAAAGCAGGGGCTGCATGTGGAGCAGACCAAGGTGGGCGACCGGTATGTGTTGGAGAGGATGAAGGAGTTGGGCGCAAGCCTGGGTGGAGAGCAGTCGGGACATGTGATTTTTCTGGACGAGAATACCACGGGGGATGGGCTTCTCAGCGCGCTGCATTTGCTGCAGGTAATGGTGGAGACAGGCAAATCCCTGTCAGAACTGGCACAGATCATGGAGGTTCTTCCTCAGGCCCTGGTCAATGCCAAGGTGGCCAACCACAAGAAGGAACGCTATATGGAGTATCCGGAGATCGCCGAGGCCATTGCGGCGCTGGAGAAGAAGTTCGCTGGAGAGGGCAGAGTGCTGATTCGGCCTTCCGGAACCGAGCCGCTGGTGCGGGTTATGATCGAGGGCAAGGATTACGAGGCCATCCAGGCCGAGGCTACGGCGCTGGCAAAATTGATTCAGGACAGAATGTTTTGATGTATTATAAGTAGGAGGTATAAGTATTATGGTCAGCCAGAAGGTTACTATCAAGAATCCCACAGGTCTGCATCTGAGACCGGCGGGAATACTATGCAAGGAAGCTATGCAGTTCAAATCTCTTATCACCTTTACATTTCGGGACAGTACAGCCAATGCCAAGAGTGTGCTGAGCGTGTTGGGCGCCTGCGTAAAATGTGGGGATGAGGTTGAATTTATCTGTGAGGGGGAAGATGAGCAGGAGGCGCTGAAAACCCTGATAGGAGCAGTAGAAAGCGGGCTGGGAGAATAAACTCCGTTCCCGCCTAAAACAGATAGAACAGTACGGCCACACATACCCCCAGGATGCCGCCCATCAGCACCTGGAAGGGTGTGTGGCCGATAAACTCCTTCAGCTTGTCCTGGGCCGATAATTCATCGCGTCCCATATCCTCGAAGATTTTGATGATATTGTTGAGCAGCTGAGCCTGGATGCCCGTCTCCCGGCGAACGCCGATGGCATCATACATAACGATGATAGCTACGACCAGAGAGATGGCAAAGGCAAAACTGGCGGAGCCGTGCTCTAAATAGGTGGCAGTGACCAGCGCGCATACGGTGGCGGAATGGGAACTGGGCATACCGCCGCTTCCCACCAGACGCTCCGCCACAAACTTTTTTGTAAAGAGCAGATGAATCAGCGTCTTGAGAATCTGGGCTACCAGCCATCCCAAGGCGGCGGCAAGAAAAATCTTATTTTGCGTTAATCCGGTAAAAAAATCCATATTCACAACCTCATTTCTCTGTACATTATACACGATTCCGCTTAAGATATCCAGACCTTTAGATGCTTTTTTGTTGTTCATGCATCTTTGAGGATACGGAATGTATTGAAAAGGGTAGAAGTTTATGGTAATATTTTTTTTAAAAAAGCGGAGAATGATTGTAGTGGCTGTCGTGGTCCAAGCGTTATGCTGAGATAGAAAGGAAAAGAGATGTGTATATTGAGCGTAATTGTTCCTTGTTACAATGAGGAGGAATCCGTTGCGGATTTCTATGCGGAGTTGATGAAAAATGAAGCCTTTTTTAGGGAAAAAGAACTGGAAGTAGAGATTCTGTACATCGACGACGGCTCCCGGGACAATACTGCGGCAGAGGTAAAAAAGCTACGGGAGGCGGACCAGCGGGTGCGTCTGATCTCCTTTTCCCGAAATTTTGGCAAGGAGGCAGGTATGTATGCGGGACTGGAGAAGTCCCGGGGGGACTATGTGGTGATGATGGATGTGGATTTACAGGATCCCCCCTCGCTGCTGCCGCAGATGTACTCTTATATAGAGCAGGGCTATGACTCTGTGGCTACCAGGCGTGTCAGCCGCAAGGGGGAGCCGCCGATCCGCTCCCTTTTTGCCCGAATGTTTTACCGGTTGATGAAACATATTTCCCGGACGGAGATAATGGACGGCGCCAGAGACTACAGGCTGATGACACGCCAGATGGTGGATGCCATCCTGCAGATGCAGGAATACAACCGCTTTACCAAGGGGATCTACGGCTGGGTGGGCTTTCGGACCAAGTGGCTGGAATATGAGAATGTAGAGCGGGCCAAGGGTGAGACCAAATGGAATTTCTGGAAACTGTTGATCTACTCCCTGGAGGGAATTACCGCCTTTTCCACCGTGCCCCTGAGCATAGCCTCCGTCATGGGGGTGCTTTTCTGCATACTGGCGCTTATTCTGATCGTTTTTATCGTGGTGCGCACCAGTATTTTCGGAGATCCGGTGTCAGGCTGGCCCTCTCTGGTATGCATCATCTCACTGATCAGTGGTGTGCAGTTGTTCTGCATGGGCATTATCGGCCAGTACCTGGCCAAGACCTATCTGGAGGTAAAAAGGCGTCCAATCTATATCGTGAGGGAGGAATTATAGGTTATATTCCAGTATATATACCCGCAATTTGTTACTTTTCGTTGATATATGAAGATATTTGATAATAAAAATTACTATACATTTTTCGACAGATATGATATGATTAGTGCAATCAATTACAGTAAGGGGCAGTACTCGACATATGAAAGGGGAATTCATTATGGACATTTCTGCTGTAAAAGATTACGAATTGGAGTGTTATATCACGGAGATTATGTTGGATATAGGCGTTCCTGCACATCTGAAGGGGTATCATTATCTGCGTGACGCGATCCTGCTTTCCGGCAGGGATATGGAGGTGGTGAGCAGCGTGACCAAGCTGCTGTATCCTACCATCGCGAAACATTTTAAGACCACGGATCAAAAGGTCGAGCGGGCGATCCGCAATGCCATTGAAGTGTCTTGGACGAGGGGAAACGTCGAGACCTTTGAAAAACTGTTTGGATATTCTGCGCAACAGGGCAAAAGTCGTCCGACAAACAGCGAGTACATAGCCAGAATCGCGGACAAGATGCGGCTGGATATGAAAGCGAGATAAGTAATTGAGATAATTTATTACCATTCAGTACTGCCCCTTATAGCTAAAAAGAGACTGATTAAAGTCTCTTTTTTAGTTGTTCAAAACTGGAAAAATGTGTTATAATGAGCAAAATGCCATGTGTTTGGCTCTTGCGGGTAAAATGTGCGTTAAAGCGCATATACTACTTCCAGAGAACATGTCAGGCAATTGCGAAAGGTTCTCTGCAAGTGACGTGGATGGTCAATATATACAAAAACGGGCTCCGACGCAGTGGCAAGTCGCCCTTATTTTGTATATATTGCCCATCCACTGCTACCAGAAAGGGCGTTTTTCAAACGCCTAAGAGAATATGTTAGAGAAAGGGGCTGATGGGCGAATGATCATTTTTTTATGGCTTATGCTGGCCCTGGTTCCCTGGCTGATCGGGGCGGCGGTTCAGGCGGTGCTGCATTGGAAGACATCGGAGGTGATCCATATGACGGATTCCTGGATTACCGGCAGTCTATGCTGTATCGGCCTGGGGGAGGCGCTGCATCTGCTGGGGGTTTTTGGGCATCTGTCCCTGGGCAGACTGCATATTTTGTGGTGTGGCAGTCTGGCGGTTCTGTGTCTGTTGGCCCTGGCGTTGGTGACAGGGGTCTGGCTTAAACACAGGGAACGCTTCCGCATTCTGCCCCAGAAGGGCGGAAGCTTTGTGCTGCCCGGATTTTTTCTGTTGATGGTGTTGACGCAGGTTGTGTATGTGTACTGCATGCCGGCCATAACTGCCCCCGGGGATATCACAGTGGAGACCCTGCGCAGTTTTCAGGCCACGGACGGCATCTATCTGGTGAATCCGCTGACGGGACAAGCTTATGTTCAGGGCATGTCCATGCGCTATAAGATTTTGGGGCTGCCCACTCTGTATACCCTGATAGGGTCCGGTTTCCCTGTGGACGGCGGGGTGCTGGTGCAGAATCTGATGTCGGTGGTGGTGCTGGCAGGGGCCTATATGGCATATTACCGCATCGCCAGGCTATTATTTGGGGATGATCTGCGAAAAAAATATTTGCTGCTTCTTCTGGTGGCCATGGTTTTCTGGTGTGGGGAGGGCGCAGTCTGGCTGGACGGTTATGCCGCCCTGCACAGCGCATGGGTGGGAACCTCCATACGGAACCTGGTCCTGCTGCCCTATGCCCTGTCTTTGGGACTTGAGAAGGATTGGCGTCATACCTGGCCCTGCATGGTTCTGTGTGTGATGGCGGAGGCTTGCGTCTGCTGGACCTTCAACGGATTGGGGATGTGCCTGCTTTTGCTGGCGGTGATGGCGGCGTTGGATAAAGTCAGCGCCAGCGGCCCGTACAGGCGTCTGTCTTCCCGCATTTTTGGGAGAGAGGAGGAACGGCCGTGAGGGAACTTCTGCAAAGCGCGTTATATGGTCCGGGCGGCTATTTTCAGAGCAACCACATGGTGGCGCTGGTATTGGGTATTCTGCTGTACTTCTTTGCGGCGGGAAGAGCGCTCAAGGCACGGGAAAAGCGGCTGTTGGCGGTGACGGCGGTGCTGCTGGCGCTGGTGCTGTTCCCCGGAAGCGCTGCCGTATTGATGTTATATCAGACCGGATTCTACAGCTACCACTGGATCTGGAGTCTGGCTCCCACGACTCTGTGCATCGCCTGGGGCGGTACATTGCTGTTGTGGGAGTTGACCGGACAGCAGCGCCGGGACGGCAAAGAGGGCTGGCGGCTGGCGGCTGGAATGGCAGCGTTGCTGGCGCTTTTTCTGCTCACAGGCAATATGGGGAATCTCCGCAGTGCCGACAAGGAGCAGGAAACGGCCCGTCAGATGGCTGTTTATCTGGAGGAGGAGGTGCCGGAAAGCGGGGAGGCACTGCTATGGGCCCCCCGCCCTGTACTGGAGGCAGTCCGTAGGCAGACTGGCGGAATAAGGCTGCTGTATGGCCGGAATATGTGGGAGCCGGCGGCGGCGGCCTATGCTTATGACACATATCCCATGGAACAGCAGCGTCTGTTTGATTGGATGGAAACCATAGAGAAGGGGGATGCCTACGAAATGCCTTCGGGACTGAAGACTTATCTGGAGGATGTGGCGGCGGTTCCGGTGGACAGCCAGGAGCAGGGCAGTCAGGCTGCGGCGGATGCCTATATGCTGCAGCTGGCGGCCAGGCAGGGATCGGGGCTGTGGGTATTTCCGGCGCGGGTCACAGAGCGCATTACTCTGGCCTGTGGTTTGTTGCAGGAGGAGTACGGCCTGCATGTACAGATGCTGGGAGAAGCGGCGGGATACACGGTCTGGAGATGCGGGTAATATCCTTTATCATCCATAATTTGCGCGCCGGTCAAGGCGGGCAGATGGGAGTTAGCATGAATGAGACAGTCAGCATTATTGTACCGGTGTACAATGCGGAAAAATATATCGTGGAGACCATAGAGCATGTGGCGGCTCAGACCTATGAGGACTGGGAGATGCTGCTGGTGGTGGACGGCGGCGGAGATGCTTCGGCCCAGGTGATCCGGGAGTATAAGGAGTCCAGGGGAGAAGAACGTCTGCGGCTTTTTGTAAGGAAGGAGAACAGGGGGGCGGCCCAGGCCAGGAACATGGGCCTGGAGGAGGCAACCGGCCGGTACATCGCCTATGTGGACGCGGATGATCTGTGGATGCCCGAGAAGCTGGAAATGCAGCTGCAATATATGAGGGAAAAGCAGGCGGCCTTCGTGTTCACAGGGTATGAGTTTGCGGACGAGCGGGGCGTGGGCACCGGCAAGACAGTACATGTGCCGCCCCGGCTGACCTATAAGGAGGCCCTGAAAAATACAACGATTTTTACCTCCACGGTGATGTTTGATACCAGCCGGATCCCCAAGGAAAAGCTGGAGATGCCGGATATCAAGAGCGAGGACACGGCGCTGTGGTGGAAAGTGCTGCGGGAGGGTCACGTGGCCTATGGGCTGGATCGGAACCTGGTGCTGTACCGCAGGCCCCAGCAGTCCCTCTCCTCCAACAAGCTGGAGGCCGTCCGCAGGATCTGGAACCTGTACCGAAGGGCGGAGAAGCTGTCGGTTCCCTATAGCATATATAACTTCTGCTTCTGGGCCTGGCGGGCGGTGATGAGGAGAATCTAGCACACTGGACGGACAGATGGAGATATGATATAATAAATATTTAGTCAAACAGCATTTGCCCTTCTGGCGCCCAGAGAATTTACAGACGCCAAAGCGGCTGGAAATTACTCTGCCAGAGACGGTGTCAGGAGGGCGGATGCGGAACTATATATAAGAAGGACACAGGAATGCGAAAACTGGAAACATCTAAGAGAATCATATTGCTGGCTCTGTCCGGGGTATGTCTGGCACTGGAGACGCTGGTCTTTGTCTACTACTGGAAGACCAATTTCAGTCCCAGTATCACCGCCAGCACCGGAGTGCCGTATTATTGGAGGGCGGATGCCCTGCAGATCGCTTTTTATGTGGTCATGCTGTTTTTCTTTTCCCACATGTACGGCGGTATGCGGATCGGCTACTTGAAAAACGGGGAGGTGATCTTCTCTCAGGCGTTTGCCAGCCTGGCGGCGGAGGTGTTGTTGTATGCCCAGCTGTCCATCATGGCAAAGGAGTTTTTTGTACCTCAGTGCTTTTTTTATATGATGATCATACAGCTGGTAATCATTGTTGTGTGGAACAACATCGCCTACTGGATATATAAATCCATCTTTCCGCCCCGGAAGATGCTGCTGGTTCACGGGGACAGGCCCATCGAGAGCATCGTGAGCAAATTTAAGGATAGGAAGGATAAGTACGACATAGTGAAATACATCCATGTGTCGGAGGGACTGGAGAGAGTGTACCAGACGATCACCGAGGGATATGCGCGGAGGGAGTTCCAGGCCGTGGTGATATGGGACATTCCCACCCAGGAGCGGAACGTCCTGATGAAATACTGCTATGCCCGGTCCATCCGGGTGTATATGATGCCCAAGATCACTGATGTTATCATTCGAGGGACAGAGGAACTGCATCTTTTTGATACACCCATTCTGCTGACCAGGGAATATAGCCTGACATTGGAGCAACGCTTTATAAAACGTCTGATTGACCTGGTGTTTGCCATTTTGTTGTTTGTGATCAGTTCGCCCATCATGCTGATCACGGCCTTTGCCATCAGGCTTTATGACGGGGGCCCGGTACTGTACAAGCAGGTGCGCTGCACTCTGGATCAGCGGCAGTTTTATATCCTTAAGTTCCGCAGTATGAGGGTGGACGCGGAGCGGGACGGGGTGGCCAGGCTGGCCCGGAAGAACGACGACCGCATAACTCCCATCGGCAAGTTTATCCGGAAGGTAAGGATCGATGAACTGCCCCAGCTGATCAACATTATCAGGGGAGATATGTCCTTTATTGGTCCCAGGCCGGAGCGGCCGGAGATCATTGCCCAGTACATGGAGATGATGCCGGAGTTTGCCTATCGCATGAAGGTGAAGGCGGGGCTGGCAGGGTATGCCCAGGTCTATGGGAAATACAATACCACACCCTATGACAAGCTGAAACTGGATCTGACATATATCGAGAATTACTCCACATGGCTGGATCTCCAGCTGATGCTGCTGACTTTGAAGGTGCTTTTCTGGCCGGACAGCACGGAGGGAGTGGAGAGCGAGCAGATTACGGCACTGAAGGAATCCATGAGGAACGAGGAAAAGTAGGGAGGCGGCATATGTGGCAGTGTAACTACGGAAAGGAACCCTTCGATATGAGGCTTTTTTGGCTGCTGTGTATCCGGCGGCTGTGGGTGATTCTGGCGGGCGCCCTGGCGGGCCTGGCGCTGGTAGGCGGCATTTACTATGTGAAAAACGTGACCCTTGGCGGAGTGATCCCCTATACCATGGACAGCAAATATTATCTGGAGTATGCCGTTGATCCCAGCGACCAGCAGACTTACTCCTATTTTGCGGCTTATACCTGGAACGATCTCTTAAAGAGCGAGGATATGGTGGCGGAGATGCTAAAGGAGTTGTCGGTTCCCATGACAGAGGAAGAGCTTACCGCCAGCTTTGAGGCGCAGCTGATATCGGATCTGCGTATTTGCTATATCCATACCACCAACGAGGATGAGGAAAAGGTGCGTGAGATCGATCGGGTGGCAGGCCTGGCCATCACTGCCGTGGGGGAGCGGCAGAAGGAACTCCTGGACGTAAGCCTTCTGGACAGGGGGCAGCCCCGGCTGGCGATGCCGAACCTGCGCACTCTGCGGGCCTGTATACTGGGGGCGGCGCTGGGCGCTTTCGCCGCGCTGTTCGGACTGGGGTTTTGTGAGATATTGGAGGAGAGGATACAGGTGCCCGGAACACTGGTCAGGCGTTACGGGGCGCCGGTGGCAGGTTATGTGAGCCGCGGAGGAAGGCCCTCCGGGGAACTGGCGGCCCAGCTGGAGTATCTGTTCCGGGACAAAAAAAAGATCGGCGTCACGGCGGTAAACGGGAAACTGGACCTAAACAGTGTGGTGAAGCTGCTGGAGAAGCTGGAAGCGCAGGGGACCGCATCCGGGAAAGAGAAGGCCGGGGAGCGGAAATGTCTTCGGGAGTACAGGGCGGTTTCCAGCTTGTGCCAGGCTCCGGAGGCGGGGGAAGCGCTGCGCGGCCAGGAGGGCATTCTGCTGGTGGTACAAGCAGACTTTGACAGAGGTAAAGCGATAGAGGAAATCCTGCGTCAGATGGGACAGTTGGGAGTAACTGTGGACGCCATGGTTCTGGCCGGGGCGGATGAAAGGCTGATACGGCATTATCTATGGGGGAAAAAGAAGTCATGACTCTGCAATTATTGGTGGCGGCGGTGAACAGAGAACCCCGGGGGCTGGCGGAAGAGATGAGGATTGACAGCGATGCCGTCATTGTCAGCCAGGGGGAGCGATATGGTTACGAGGAACTGCGGTGGAAGGAGCATGATATACGGTGCTTTTATATGGCGGAGCGGGGGGTGGGTCTAAGCCGCAATCACAGTCTGCTGCGCGCTGACGCGGATATCAGCCTGTTTGCGGACGAGGATATTATCTATGAGCCGGGTTATGAGCAGAAGGTGCTTGCGGCCTTCGAGGAACATCCCCAGGCGGATCTGCTGTTTTTCAATGTGAGGGCCATGCCTGGCCGGGAGACCTACCACAACGAGAACTTTGGCAGAGTGCGTTGGTACAACAGCGGACGTTATCCGACCTACAGCCTGGCGGTGCGCACCCGGCGGATACACCAGAAGAATATTACTTTTTCCCTGCTCTTTGGAGGCGGCGCAAAGTACAGCAACGGGGAGGACAGCCTGTTTATACGGGACTGCCTGAAAGCCGGACTTAAGGCGTATAAAGTGCCGGTGGCCATCGGCCATGAGAGGGAGCGGGAATCCACCTGGTTTACCGGCTATAATGAAAAATTTTTTTACGACAGAGGGGTATTATATCATTATCTGTACGGACATCTGGCCAGGCTCATGGCACTGCGTTTCCTGATGTCCCACAGAGGGGTCATGTGCCGGGAGATTCCCTGGCGGAAAGCTTATGAGATAATGGGGCAGGGCATTGCAAAGGCGGAAGAGTAAGTAAGGAAGAGGTAAGCGCATGAGAACACCCATGTTCAGCATTCTCATGGTCTCCCTGAATCCAGGCGGCAAGCTGGTGGAGACTATGGAGAGTGTGGTAAGACAAAGCTATAGGGATTATGAGGTGATTGTCAAGGACGGCGGTTCCGGGGATGGCTCTCTGGAGGCGCTGCGGGCTTATCTGGAGAGACAGGGGTGCCGGGACCGGGTGCGAATTCTGGAGCAGCCGGACACAGGCATCTATGAGGGTATGAACCAGGCCACCCGGGCGGCCCGGGGAGAGTATTTGTACTTTTTGAACTGCGGGGATTCCTTTGCCTCGGACCAGGCGCTGGCCCGGGCGGCGGCGGAGATCAGGAGCGCGGGCAGGGAACTTTGCTCCAGGATCTTTTACGGCGATATCTACGACGCCCTGCGGGGGCAGGTGGTGGCTTCCAGTCCGCATATGGACGATTTTGCCTGCTACCGCAATGTCCCTTGTCACCAGGCATGCATCTACCATCACAGCCTGTTTGAGGAGCGGGGCTATGAGCCCGGTTATCGGGTGCGGGCAGATTACGAGCATTTCCTGTGGTGCTATTTCCGAAGAGATGCCCGGCCCAGGTATATTCCCGTGACGCTGGCTTCCTATGAGGGAGGCGGGTTCTCCGAGACCCCGGAAAATCGGAGGCGTTCCGCCCGGGAGCACCGGGAGATCACGGCGCTGTATATGAGCAGGGGACAGCGGCTGAAATACAGGCTGATCCTGCTGGCCACGCTGGCTCCCCTGCGGACAAAGATGGCGGAAAGCCCGGTCTGGTCGGGATTCTACAATAGATGCAAAAAGTTGTTATACAGACGGGAGCGATGAGATGGTTTTGTTTGTGGGTGTGACTCTTGTGGTGTTGCTGTTGGCATATTTCTGCAACACCGGGGAGAACGTGCAACTACATATGGACAGTATGGGACCCCGGACAATATCAGTAGACAGGGATCTGCAAAGAAAAGGCCCGGGCGGCATGACCCGGCAGCAGGCGCTGAACCTGTGGATCTGCGGCGGAATCTATGTGATTCTGGCATCGTTATCCGCCTGCCGCATCGCCAGCGGCAACGATTACTGGGTCTACGTGGATATGTTCAACCTGATCTCCCAGGGGAGACATGTCTCCTCGGAGTTTGGCTTTAATGCCCTGGTGCGCCTTATGCAGTATTTCTTTGGGACGCAGGGATATAGCTATCTGCCTATATTTGGCCTGTTTTCCCTGCTGACGGTGTACTTTTTCCTTCGGGCCATATATGAGCAGGGGGATTGGTTTTTAGGGGCTTTGTTCCTGTTTCTGATGAACGGCTACTATTTTTCCAGTTTCAATTCCGTGCGCTATTACCTGGTGCTGGCCATCGCTCTGTACAGCAGCAAGTATGTGTTAAGGGGGGAATACCTGAAGTTTATCCTGTGGATTCTGGCGGCCTCCGCATTCCACAAGTCGGTGCTGGTGGTGATTCCTCTGTATCTGGGCGCCAACTGGTTGGCGGGGATACGGCTGAAGGGCTGGCATTACGCGGCGGGGGCGATGCTGGCGGCTAGCCTGGTGTTTGGCAGGGATATGTACCGCTTTGTGATCTTTAAAATTTATCCCTACTATGAAAATTCCATGTTTGACACGGTGGATTACTCCCTGTCGAACATCGGTAAATGTCTGGGGACTCTGGTCTTGTCCCTGCTCTGCTACCGGCGGGTCATTCGGGATAACCGCCGCAACAGGTTCTACTTTTTCCTGAATCTGGGCGGGCTGGCACTATATACCTGCGGAGCGTTCATTCCTGAAGTCTCCAGAGTGGCATACTATCTTATATTACCTCAGATCTTTCTGATCCCGAACCTGCTGCGCGGCATTGAGAACAAAATTATCCGGCGGCTGTTGACAGCGGGGACGGCGTTGGTATTTATCGCTTATTTTGGTCTGTTTCTGCGATCGGCCTATGATGTGAATGTCCGGCTGCTGCCCTATTTGAACTGGATATTCAACTGAGCCGGCAGCATAGCAGGCGATTGGCGCCGGATCCGGTGATTGGAGTGCCTGCTGAAGCGGGCAGACAGGAGCTATTGTGAAGAAATTAAATGAGATACGAGTCGGAATACTGAAAATACCCATCACCAGGATTCTTCTGCTGGTGGTGACGGATATGGTCGCGGTGATGGCATCCTCGGCGCTGAGTCTGTATGTGCGGTATGAGTTCAGCTTTATGAGCATAGAGCCGCAGTTCTGGAAGGCCATCCAGGACGCGTACCTGCTCAACGTTTTTGTGACGTTGATCATCTTTTACATTTTCCGGTTATACAACAGCGTGTGGCGGTATGCCTCGGATACAGAGATGGTGAATGTTGTCATTGCGGTGACCATCTGTTCGATAATGCAGCCGGTGATCTTTTGGCTGCTCGGCACATATGTGCCCAGAAGTTTCCCGTTTTTTTATGGGTTTTTTATGGCGATATTTACCGGTGGTGTACGCTTCAGCTATCGTTTTCTGCGGATGGTGCAAAACAAGCGTTTGAATCATTTTAACACTCCTGAACGCCAAAACTACATGATCGTGGGCGCGGGGGCTTCCGGCAACGCCATTCTCCAGGAGGTTCAGTCCAGCAAATACCTGAGTATGCATGTAGCCTGCTTTATTGATGACAATCCGGGATGTCAGGGCAAATATCTGCGGGGAGTGCCCATCGTGGGAGGCCGGGAAAAGATTGCGGAGAGCGTGGAGAAATATGATGTGGACGAGATTATCATTGCCATTCCCTCCGCCAGCCGTTCCGAACTGAAGCCCTTGCTTGAGATCTGTAAGGAGACGGGGCGCAGAATCCAGATCTTGCCGGGCATGTACCAGATTATCAAAGGGGATGTAAATGTGTCCAACCTGCGGGAGGTGCAGATTGAGGATCTGCTGGGCAGGGATCCCATAGAGGTCAATGTGGATGAGATTATCGGTTATGTGCGGGACAAAGTGGTGCTGGTTACCGGCGGCGGCGGTTCCATCGGCAGCGAACTGTGCAGGCAAGTGGCCCGGCACAGCCCCAGGCGTCTGGTCATTTTGGATATCTATGAGAACAATGCCTATGAGATTCAGCAGGAACTGCGGCGGGACTATCCGGAGCTGGATCTGGAGGTGCTGATCGGGTCCGTGCGCAACACCATGAGGGTGGATGAGATTTTTCGGGAGTACCGACCGGATATCGTGTACCATGCGGCGGCCCACAAGCATGTGCCGCTGATGGAGGACAGTCCCAACGAGGCCATCAAGAACAATGTGTTTGGCACTCTCAAGGTAGCGGCGGCGGCGGATCGCTATGGCACGGGCAGATTTGTGATGATTTCCACGGACAAGGCCGTAAATCCCACCAATATCATGGGCGCTTCCAAGAGGATCTGCGAGATGGTGATCCAGAATATGAACCGCAAATCCCGGACCGAGTATGTGGCCGTGCGTTTCGGCAATGTGCTGGGCAGCAACGGCAGCGTGGTTCCTCTGTTCAAGAAGCAGATTGAGCAGGGCGGGCCTGTGACGGTGACCCATCCCGACATCATCCGGTACTTTATGACCATACCCGAGGCGGTTTCACTGGTGCTGCAGGCGGGGGCATACGCCAAAGGCGGGGAGATCTTTGTGCTGGACATGGGGGAGCCCATGAAAATTCTGGATCTGGCAAAAAATATGATCAAGCTGTCCGGCTACCGGGTGAATGAGGATATCCGGATCGAGTTTACCGGCCTGCGCCCCGGTGAGAAGATGTATGAGGAACTCCTGATGCAGGAGGAGGGACTTAAGGAGACTGCCAACCGGATGATTTATATCGGCAGGCCCATCGAATATGACGACGAATTGTTTGAACGGCAGTTGGAGCGCCTGCAGGAGGCATCCGTGAACGAGTCCCAGGATATCCGGGCGCTGGTGCGGGAGATTGTGCCAAGCTATCAGTATGAGGAGTGAGATTATGTATGCCTGCATAAAAAGGGGAATTGATTTTGTATTGTCTCTATTGGGGCTGGCGGTGCTGTCGCCGGTGTTTTTGGCGTTGATTATCGCTATTAAGATTGATTCGCCGGGCCCCATATTGTTTCGGCAGAAACGGGTGGGGATCCATAAGACGCATTTTGCCATTTTAAAATTCAGAACTATGCGGATTGATACGCCCAAAGATGTGCCCACCCATTTGTTACAGAATCCGGAGCAGTATATTACTAAAGTGGGGAGATTTTTGCGCAAGACCAGCCTGGATGAATTGCCCCAGATCATCAATATCCTGAAGGGGGATATGGCTATTGTGGGGCCCCGGCCTGCTCTGTGGAATCAGTATGATTTGATAGAAGAGAGGGACAAGTACGGCGCCAATGATATCCGTCCCGGTCTCACCGGCTGGGCCCAAATCAATGGCAGAGACGAGTTGGAGATCCCGGTAAAAGCCCGTTTTGACGGCGAATATGTGGAGAAAATAGGGCCGAGGATGGACTTGCGGTGCTTTTTCGGCACATTCTTAAGCGTACTCAGAGGAGACGGCGTGGTGGAGGGGGGCACTGGCGCCATGCGCGGAGCGGAGGAAGAAGAGGAGAGAGATTAAAAAGAGCACAAAACCTTTAAAACACAATAAGGGTTTTGTGCCCGAATGGTCTGGGACACTACATGGAATTACATCTTGTCATCATTGCATAAAGCTTCGTATTTTCTGACAAGAGCCTGGTATTCCTCAAGTGTCTTACATTCTTTTAAATCGTTTAATATTCTTGCTCTCTCAAGTTTCCGCGCCAAAATTTCAATTACTTCCGCGTTAGTTGGCATATGCTTCACCTTCCTTTCAAAAGCGCTGTTTATATGTATTTTTATTATAACAAAAGCGATTCTTGATGTAAAGTCTTTGTCCAATGAAAGTTTGGAATGCTGAATAAGTACTTGATTTCCTAAACGTCCTATTGTATAATTTCAGATAATCAGAGCACCTTTCTGATTGCCCGTAGTAAAGTTAATAGTATTGTATCATAGTTAGCATCTTCACTTTGGGCGTGGGATGCTATTTCTTGTTATAGCATGGATAGGGATGAAAATGAAGCGGATTTTGATTACAGGAGCAAGCAGTTATATCGGCACGAGCCTGGAGCGGTATCTTCTGGAGTATAATGCCTCCCAGGGCGGAGAGTTCTATCGGGTGGACAGGATATCCCAGCGGGACTCTTCGTGGGAAAGCGTTGATTTTAGCGGGTATGACGCCGTATTTCAGGCCAGCGGTATCGCCCATGTGGACACGGGTGCAGTGACACAGGAGCAGCAGGCCCTGTATTATCAGGTAAACTGTGAACTGGCGGTGGCCACGGCCAGGAAGGCGCAGCAGGCAGGGGTGGGGCTTTTCCTCTATCCCAGCAGCATTATTGTTTATGGGGACAGCGCCCCCTACGGGAAGCGCCGCGTGATCACCCCGCAGACCCCGGCGGACAATTCCCATTTTTATGGAAACAGCAAGATTCGGGCGGAAGAGGAACTTCTCAGATTGACGGCGGGGAACCAGGGGGACAACGCGGCCCCAGGAGAGGAGGCCCGGGCCGGACGGGGGATGCAGGCAGCCATTCTGCGCCTGCCCATGGTCTACGGCAAGGGCAGCAGGGGCAATTATCCGCTGCTGGCAAAGCTGGCGGACAAGCTGCCTTTTTTCCCGGATGTGCAGAACCAGCGAAGCATGATTTATATAGAAAACCTCTGCGAGTTCGTCCGCCAGAGAATCGAGGCGGGACAGGGCGGACTGTATTTTCCCCAGAACGCGGAATACACAGCCACCTCCCGGATGGTGCGGGAGATTGCTGCCGCCCACGGGAAGAAAGTGTACCTGCTGAAGGGTCTGAACCCGCTGGTGGCCCTGGCCTCCCGGATGCCCGGCAGAATCGGCGCCTTGGCCAATAAAGCCTTTGGCAGTCTGACCTATGCCCGGAACATGAGCGGGAATATGGAAGACTACTGTCTGTATGACCTGGAGGAGAGCATCCGGCGCACGGAGCAGTAATGCAGCCTGACTTAAGCCCACAGAAATTAAGCCATGCAGGAATGAGGTAATCATGAAACTTACGATCATAACGATTGCATATAACAGCGCAAAAGAAATTAGGCGCACCATCGAGTCAGTGCTGAACCAGGAGCGGGGAGACATCCCGTATACCATAGAATATCTAATCATCGACGGGGCCAGCAGTGACGCAACGGTGGAGATTGCGGAAAGCTATATCCCTGCGATGACGGCCGGGGGTATAGATTACCGGATCAGCAGCGAACCGGATAGAGGCATATATGATGCCATGAACAAGGGAATCCGCCTGGCCTCAGGGGATATCATCGGCATCCTGAACAGCGGAGACTGGTATGAGCCCACGGCGGCGGCAGCGGCGGCGGAGACTTTTGCCCAGACGAAATGTGACCTTATGTATGCCAATATTCGTATGCACAAGACGGACGGCAGTTCTTTCGTGAAAAGAGCCAGACAGCGCCGGTTCCAGACTTCCCGGGACTGGAACCACCCCACCACCTTTGTGCGGGCAGCATTGTATAAGCAGTATCCTTTCCGCTGTCTGGGAATACACGACGATTACGGTTTTTTTCTACAGATGCGGCGGCAGGAACGCCATATCGTGACTGTGGACAAGGTGCTGGCGGATTTTGTCATGGGCGGCGCCAGTAACCGTAAGGACCTGAGGGCGGCAAAAAAGCGGATATTGGACCGTTATCGGTACTGCTACCGGATCAATGGATTCAGCAGGCTGTACATATTGGAGTGCGTTGCTATAGAGGCAGCAAAAATGTTGCTGGGATAAACGAGATTATGTAACCAATAGGGCGGTAATTCTTTCCTATTGTTCAAAAGCTATTGTCAAAAATAAAATATTACGTTAAGATAACCATGACTACAGGAAACAACACATGGATGGAAAGTCACTTCCAAGGATTGATTCAGGTCCGCCAATGCGGGCGAGGGGTGTACACATGAAGAGAGCAGTACGTTTTTTATGTATAATGTTTGCGGCCGGCCTGGCACTGGGAAACATCCAGCCGAGCAGCAGGGTCTATGCCTTTACGGAAGAAGAAGAGGCTCATATAGGCGAAGCGAGGGCGGCGCTGCAGGTTCTTTTGCAGGAGCAGCCGGTGATGGCGCTGGTCTATCTGGCGGATCAATATACCATACGCAGCGCTCCCGGAGGGGAGGGGGCGGAGGTCATAACCGTTCCCAGCGGGCAGCAGGTGCTGATCCAGGATGTGGTTCTTACAGAGGAGTATGAGCCCTGGGTGCAGGTGCAGCTGGCCAGGCAGGATCAGGAGTACAGCGGTTATGTGGAGCGCAGTTTTCTGGCCTGCTCCGATGAACGGTTTTTGGAGTGGGAGATGCTTTATGGCATGAATCCCCGCGGCCAACTCTTGACAGTGGAGGACGCCAATGGCAATTACGGTGATGTGGAGCAGTTCCCGGAGAGTTACCAGGCAGCTTTGAGGGCGCTGAAGGATGCGCATCCCAGCTGGATTTTTGTCAAGCATAACGTCAATCTGGAGTGGACGGATGTGGTGGCCAACGAGATGGTGGGCGGCCGCAGTCTGATTCCGGCTTCTTTCCCGGAGTATATGCAGAATGGTCTGTACAGTAAAAGCTGGGCCTATGCCTCGGAGGATACTTTGAAGTACTATCTGGATCCCCGAAACTGGCTGACGGAGTCGGGAATCTTCCAGTTTGAGCAGCTGACTTACAACGCCTCCTATCAGACACAGGAGGGAGTACAGAATTTTTTAAACGGCTCTTTTATGCAGGGAAATGTGCCCAATACGGAAGTCACCTACGCCGCAACCTTCCAGGAGGTGGGCAGCGCTCTGGGCGTCAGTCCCATTCACCTGGCCTGCCGGGTCTACCAGGAACAGGGAAAAGACGGCACATCGCCGCTGATATCCGGCACTTATCCGGGTTACGAGGGATATTACAACTATTTTAACATCGGAGCCAGCGGCAATACCGACGAGCAGGTGTATATCAGCGGGCTTCAGACGGCCCAAAATAACGGATGGAACAGTGTGCGGGCCGCTATTGAGGGGGGAGCCGGTTTTATTGCCCAAAAATATATCCTGCGGGGTCAGGACACCCTGTACCTGCAGAAATTTGATGTGGATAACAGTTACGACGGACTGTATTGGCACCAGTATATGCAGAATATCTGCGCTCCCAGCAGCGAGGGCTCCAATATCCGCAAGCTATACGATGGGGCGGGCGCTTTGAACAATTCTTTTACATTCAAGATACCGGTGTATAATAACATGCCTGCGGCGGCCTGCGCAAAGCCCACCCAGTCCTATGACGTGGTGCTGACGCCTCCGGCGGGATATGCCGATTCCAAGATTTATCTGGACGGTGTGCCTTATGAGGCCAGTCTCAAGAACGGCAATTACGTGATAACCGCTCCGGACGGCAGCGCCAGCATGGCGATCATGTACCAATATAATGAGTCCGGTGTGCCCACAGGCATGAATGTATGGCGGCTGGAGTATGACAAGACCGGCTATAGAGCCACGGAGCTTCCCGAACTGCGGGATTTGCTGACCTACCATGGCTTTTCCATCCGGATAACAGGCAGATCGGGCATCCGGTTCAAGACGGGCCTTACGGTGGAGAACCGTCAAAAGCTGCTGGGCAGCGGCATTCAGGGATATACTTTGAAAGAGTATGGAACGCTGATTATGAATGATGCCAACCGCGCTTCCTATCCCATGGTGCTGGGAGGACAGAAGGTTTCCAAGGGTGTCTCCTATGGCACGGATAACAGCGGCCAGCATGTGGACACCATCTATGAAAAGGTGGACAACTGCTACCGTTACACGGCGGTGCTGGTGGGTCTGCCGGTGGAGCAGTACAAGACAGAATTTGCCTTCCGGGGCTATATGACATTGACCAAGGATGGCCAGGATATTACGCTGTATGGTCCCATTGTGGCCAGAAGCATCTACAATCTGTCCAGGCAGCTGCTGGGCATGGGCCTGTATCCGGAGGGATCCGAGACGGCCAATTTCCTACAGCAGCTTGTGAGCGACGCGGATGCCCTGGGGCAGACACAGGACAACTGACAACCCTAAATTATGACATTTTTCACCTGGATTTGAGTCGCCGCGGAGCGACAACATGGAGGTTAACATGAAGAATAAGAAAATTATATTGTTAATACTATCTACCGTGCTGTTAAGCCTGGCGGGATGTGGAGACGGCTTGACACCGGAGGAACGGGAAGCCGCCAATCAGCAGGAGAGCGATATTCCGGAACTGCTTGGCATCCCCATCGACGATTGGGACACACAGACAGGGCAAGGCGGACAGGAACAGTCTGAGAGCGAACTGGAACGACAGATCCGTGAACTGGAACGGCGCTGCGGCACCCCGGATTTTACGCAGGAGGAATACCTGACCCTGGCAGAACTCTATGGCAGTAACGGACAGGTCAAAAAGCAGCGAGACACTCTTGAAATCTGTTTTTCTCTGTTCCAGGACAGCAGCGCCGGCGAGCAGCTGCAGCAGCTGACCGTGAATGTGTCGGAGGAGGATTCCGGCATACAGGAGCAGATGGCCCGGCTGGAGCAGAATCTTTCCATTGCGGAATATGTCAATGAGGCAGTGAGTATGCTTCACGGGGAGGAGTGGCTGGAAACCATGATGCCCCGGCTGAATCAGGGAACCAGAGGCTATTATCAGGAACTGACGGAGGGCTCCCTCTATGTGAGGACGGGCTATGACGAGGGCGGTGTCCCGTATACCCAGCTGCAGCGTCGGCAAGGAGATCAACTTACCGTGCTGCTGCAGACAACGGAGAGTGTGCAGCTTCTGGAAACCAGCGTAGAGGACGGCAGTTATGACGGTGTATATGAGAGTTGGACCGTTCTGGCCTCCAGCGGCGATGTGATCCGGGAGAACGGCAATTTCCGAAGCGGTGTTCTGGTGGGCGACTATACGGCCCAGATCCGCTGGGGCAGAAGCGCCGATGACTTGTTGCCATTGTGGAATATGCGGGAGGATATGGAGACGATCACCTACAATGGCAATTTTGGGGAGAATGGTATTTCTACCGTGGATCAGCCCGGTGAGGGGCAGATACAGGTAACCCATGGCGGCGGCGAGGCGGACAGTGTGATTGTCTATGCCTATGACACCGGGAAGCAGAATTATCTTTTTGTGAATAGGGAGGAGACGGAGACGACGGAAAATTACATTTTCAGGGCGGAGGCCATGGGTATGCCCGTCCTGGAGACGTATGCGGCCTATGAGCCTAAGGCGGATCAGGGGGACATGGCACCGGCGGGAACTATCGATCTGGCCCGGCTGCAGGTGAGAGTGTATGACGGCAATATCGAGGTGTATGACGGCACAGGTTGGATCAATATGGGCGCGGCGAAAGATTATCTGGCGGCGGATCCTCTGGGGGCTGACCAGGCCGCGGGCAGTCAGCCGGGAGACAATCCCAACGCCGGCGGGACAGGCAGTTCAAAGATCGCCGCAATCTACGCCAACCGGGGCGGCGGACAGATAGCGTCAGCCGCCACACCGAAACCCACGAGCAAGCCTGCTGCGCCCACTGTACCCGTGGCTCCGGTGACGCCGGTGACTCCCACGGTGCCTGTGGCGCCGGTTCCCACCCAAGCGCCTGCGACGCCCAGCAATCCTGCGCCTGCGACGCCCAGCAATCCTGCGCCTGCGGTGCCCGGCAATCCCGGGCCAGAGACGCCCGGCAATCCCGAACCAGCGCCCCAGCCCGATCCTACACCCGAACCGGCGCCCAAGCCTGATCCTACGCCTGAACCGGCGCCGGCGCCTACAGATCCTCCCATTTCCGGCGGAGACACGGATGTGGATTGGTCTCCGGATATAATGTAAGGAACTGTCGAAAAATAACAACAGGGGGGGCCAATTTGTGCGCATCCTACAGATTAACAGTCATTATAACCAGGGCGGAGCCGCCCGGATCGTGGCCTGCATCCACAGCCAGCTGCGCATGGACGGACAGGAGTCATATGTGGCCTATGGACGGGGGGCAAAGGCGGAAGATGAGTGGGTCTATCGCTTTGACAGCGTACCGGAGGTCTATTTCTCCGCCCTGGCCAGCAGGCTCAGCGGGCTGAACGGCTGGTATAACCGTCTGGCTACCCGGCGGCTGATACGCTATATTGACCGGGTACAGCCGGACATCCTGCACCTGCATGCGCTGCACGGGTATTATCTAAATTTTCCCATGCTGTTTGCCTATATCAACAGGCGGAAACTTCCTTGTGTGTGGACCTTTCACGATTGCCATGCCTTTGTGGGCAATTGCGGATACTTTTTTGAATGCGATAGATGGAAGACAGGATGCGGCCGTTGTTCCAGGCGCAAAGGATATCCGGCAAGCCAGTTTTTTGATTTTACTTCCTTTATGTGGAAACGCAAAAAAGAACTGTTTACGGGGGAGGCCCCCAAGATCATTGTGACTCCCTCGGACTGGCTCACCGGACAGGCGCAGGACTCTTATTTCGGAATATATCCCTGTGTTACGATCCGCAACGGAATTGATACCCTGCATACCTTTTATCCCAGAGACAGGGCGGCCTGCCGGGAAAAATATGGATTTGGCAGGGAAGATAAGCTGGTTCTGGGGATCGCCGTGGGGTACGGCGATCCCCGTAAAGGGGCCAGGTATATTATCCGGGCGGCCAAAAATCTGGGAGACGAGGTGAAGGTGATCCTGATTGGCTGGGAGGAGTCCAACAACGGAATGCTGGAGGGAACGGACAATATTATCACCTTTCCCGGTACTGCCGACACCCATATGCTGGCGGAATATTACAGCATGGCGGATGTGTTTGTGCTGCCTTCCCTGGCTGAGAATTATGCCACCGTGAGTCTGGAATCCATGGCCTGCGGTACGCCGGTGGTGGGCTTTGACGCCGGTGGTATCCCGGAGCAGCTGACAGGGCACAAGGGGATTACGGTGCCCACGGGAAACCAGGAGGCCTTTGAGGAGGCCATTCGGCAGGCGCTGCGTCCGGACAGCGGCCTGCTTCGGGGAGAGGAACTGGCGACCATTATCCGGCGGGAAAACTCTACACAGAAGATGGTGGGGGAGTATCTGGAGATCTATGAGAAGCTCATGTCCGCCGGGGCGGGCGGAAAGGAGCCGGGATGAAAGTATCCGTGTGTATGGCCACCTACAACGGCGCGAAATATATTATGCAGCAGCTGGAATCCATTCTGGACCAGAGCAGGCCGCCGGACGAGGTGATACTGTGCGATGACGGTTCAACGGACGAAACGGTGCATATAATTCAGAGATTTATCGAGGACAACAGCCTGCAGGATACCTGGAGGCTTTATCAGAATGTGCAAAACAGGGGATATCCGGGCAACTTTTATTATGCCATGGACCTGTGCGGCGGTGAAATTGTATTTCTGGCCGATCAGGATGATCTCTGGCACAGGGATAAGCTGGAGCACATGTGCCAGGTGTTTGCAAAGCATCCCCAGGCATCGGTGGTGTGCTGCAAACTGAGCCTGATTGACGGGGAGGGGGCCCGCATTCATTCCGTCATGGCCCCCACCCGCGAGACAAATAAAAAGAGGAGAGAGCCCCTGCGCCGGATCGACATCGAAGACGTGTTTTATAAATGTGAGTGGCCCGGTATGGTGATGGCTTACCGGCGTGAATGGTATCAGAGACGGCAGCGGTACGGCAGCAGGATTCCTCACGATTTCCTGATCTGCGCCAGGGCGGCGGAGGAGGGAACCTTTTATCAGATGGATGAGATTCTGGCCTGCCACCGCAGGCATGACAGCAATGCGGGAGGGGAGGAGCACCGCCTGAACCGTCTGCTGCAGAGGGAACGGAAGCTCAAGGAGATAGGGGATTATCTGCAGATCCTGCAGGCGTTCGCGCAGGAGGATGTGTTGCGGACGGAGACCGGGAAGGCGGCTTTACAGAGAAAAACGGCTTCCATGCAGGGGCGGTACGAGGCTTTGGGGTCCGGGTGCCTTACGCAGGTGCTGAGAAACGCCGGGAGGCACTGGAGAGAAACCAGGTTCAAGACGTTGGTGTGTGATGTATTTATTGTGCTGAAGCGGAGGGACAGGTAGAAAGAAACTTGCAGGGGGCACTACTATATATGCCGGAAGAGGCCGTAAAGAGAAAATATATTTGCGATATTGTACGGGATGTGCTATTATAAAAAAGAATATGGGCTGCGGGCACTAGGTGCTATTCCGCTGCGCAGGAAAGAGGGAAGTCTTCTTATTTCATGAATATTGGAGTTGTCATTGTAACATATAACAGATTGATGAAATTGAAGAAGTGTCTGGCGGCGTATGAGGCTCAGACGCTGTCTCCGGAATATATTTTGATCGTTGACAATTGCAGCGCTGACGGGACCGGGGAATATTTGGACGAGTGGGCAAAACATACACCTCTGCGCAACCCGACGGTTATTCATTGTTCCCATAACTCCGGAGGCGCGGGCGGCTTTTATCTGGGACTGCAGGAGGGAGTTAAGCGGAGTGCCGAATGGATCTGGGTTGCGGACGACGACGCATATCCCCGGCCGGATTGTCTGGAGAAAATTGCCGCCGCATATGAAGCTCTGGAGGGAGAGGAAAAGGAAAAAACACAGGCTCTGTGCGGAAAAGTAGTGGACAATGACGGCATTTCCGTCAGCCACAGACGCTGTATAAAGAGATTCTGGGGACAGATAAAAGAGATGCCTCTTTTACCTGAAAAGTATCAAAATCCGTTGGTGGATATAGATATTTTTTCCTTTGTGGGAACGGTGATTCGCAAGGCGGCAATCGAAAAGGTTGGACTGCCGTACAGGGAATATTTCATTTTCTATGACGACACGGAATATTCGCTTCGCATTGGAAATATTGGCGCCATAAGGTGTGTAAGTGACGCGGTGATTCTCCATGACTCGTTGGAAAACAGCATTGCGAAGCAAAGCTGGAAATACTATTATCTGTTTCGCAATAGGATGTATACTTACAAATTGTATTTTAATTGGTATCAATGCCTTGCAGACAGACTTAAGATAGTATATATGCTTGTCAAGTATTATCCTTCCAAATTGTCCGTGGTTCAGTTTGGGCATGCGCTGAGAGATGTGAGGCATGGCAAGCTGGGGTTTGTGCCAAAATATCAGCCCTAGATTCGCTCTTCTGAACAGGGTATGCGCCTTTGCGCATTAAGTTAAGGAATAATGAGCATGAAAATCAGAAAGCTGAATGCCAATTATATATATAACAGCATATACCAATTGGTCACCTTGCTGCTGCCGATTGCGCTGACTCCCTTCATCACCCGGACCATTGGCGCCGAAGGAATCGGGCAGTATAGTTATACACGAAGCATTGTAACGTATTTTGTGTTGTTCGGAACGGTTGGAAGCAATCTTTACGCCCAGCGTGAAATAGCGTATACGCAGACCGATGTGCGTAAGAAGAGCACGGTGTTTTGGGAAATTTTTCTGCTGCGGTGTATTTTATTGACAATCAGCATTGCTGTTTATCTGCCTTTTGCCTTTTGCGCGGATCATTACGCAGCGCTTCTGCTGATACAGATACTGGATATTCTGGCGGCTTATGCGGATATAACCTGGTATTTTCAAGGGGTTGAAAACTTTAAGAAGATCACCGCAAGAAATATTATTGTCAAGTTATTTACAGTTATCGCCATCTTTTTACTCATACGTTCCCCGGAAGATCTTTATCTGTATATTTGTATTTACAGTGTCGGCAATTTTATAGGGCAGGCTCTGTTGTGGAGAGATATCCGGCAGGAAATACAAAAGGTTTCATATAAAGAGTTGCGGCTGAGAAGACATTTAAAGGGTATATTGCAGTTATTTGTCCCTCAAATCTCTATTCAGATTTATTTGTTGATAGACAAGACAATGATTGAACTGATCACCGGTAACTCATCAGAAACAGGCTATTATGAATTGGCGCAGACAATTCAAAGAGCCTGTGTTGCTGTTGTTACAGCTTATGGCACAGTGGCGGCTTCAAGGGTTGCGGCATTCAAAAGCCAGGACAAGGGGCAGGAAATAAAAGATTTACTGACACAGTCCCATGAATTGATATGTTTATTTGCCTTTCCGATTGCGTTTGGAATTATGGCAATCGCGCATAATCTGATTCCGTGGTTCATGGGGCCTGATTATGGCAGGGTGGCGGATCTGCTTATGATGCTCTGCCCGCTGGTCGTTATTATAGGATTCAGCAATATCAGCGGTATGCAGTATCTGGTCCCCATGGGGATGCAGAATCGGATGAGTGTATGCTCCGCGTTTGGGGCAGTTATCAATGTTCTGTTCAATATGTGTGCCATTCCATGGTATGGAGCCTTTGGCGCCGCTGCGGCATCAGTCCTTGCGGAATTGGCGGTATTAATATGCCAGGGGCTGTTTTTGCGAAACCTCATAGACAGGAAGAGAATTTTGCTGTCTATGTCACAGGCGATGGCCGGCAGCGTGATTATGCTGTTTTGCCTGAAGATGACAGAGAGGTATTTGCTATATACGGCAACAATGACACATACTATCATACTGACGATAGAGGGCATAATTATATATGGCGCAGTTCAATTATTGTTAAAAAACAGACTGCTATGGAACATGAGGTCGTTTTTATGGTCAAAAAGAGGAAAAGAATAAACTTGATAATGCTGACAGCCGCACATATCTACCTTTTGCTTCCCGTTTTGATTTTCTGTATCGGCTGGTGCAAGTGGTATATCGGGGCCGCCATGTCATGCATTATCGTTGCCGGAGCGTATATAAGCATACGCAAATATATGCTTTTAGTACCTGCGGAAAGAGTGGGGGTGTCTGTAAACAGAAGGACTCTCTGGATATGCTTTATTGCGGTAATCATCATCGCACTGTGGGTAGTTCTGTCAGGAATTGGCGGATACGTTTGGCAGAATGATGACCATTTATATCGGAATACGCTTTTTAATGTATTGGTCAAAGAAGATTGGCCGGTGACGCGCTCGGTGGCCATGAATGACACCATGCGGGAAAGAGGACTGGTTTATTATATAGGGTTTTGGCTCCCTGCCGGACTGATCGGCAAGTTGTTAGGCCAGGAGGCAGGCTATGCGTTTCAGTGCGTGTGGGCGGTACTGGGCATTGTTATTTTCTATAGCCTGATCTGTTATTGGCGAAAAAAGGTCAGTCTGTGGCCGCTGGTTATTTTTATTTTTTTCAGCGGTCTGGATGTAATCGGCACCTTGTGCAGCGGAGAACCCCTTATGGCCCTGTGGGGGGTGGAACATCTGGAGCGGTGGCCCAAAATCTACCAATATTCATCTATGACAACTCAGCTTTTCTGGGTTTTTAATCAGGCAATACCTGTATGGATTGCCTGCGGGCTGTTGTTTTTAAGGCCGCATCCCCAGAATTGTGTGATGATCTGGGCAAGCGTTATGCTGACGTCAACGCTTCCCTTTATCGGACTGTTTCCCTATGTGGCCTATATTATTTTAAAGGCAGATAAACCCATAAGTCAATACGGTTCGGTGGCCGAATATTTCAAGGAAGTGTGGAAAAGACTGGTAAGTGTTCCCAACATTGTCTGCGGCGGGGCAATAGGGATAATAAGTTCTCTGTATCTGGTTCAGAACGCGGCAGGGGGGCTGCTTCAGAAAGCGGCGCAGATTCCTCCCGGCCTATTTGCCGCGGCGGGCTTTTGCTTTATAGGAGCCATTGTTGGAATTGTCTGGCTGATGGTACATGGATATTTAAAATATCTGAAGATATTGGGCATACTTGCTATTGGATGCGGTGTGACGGGAGGTTTTTTTTATCTGGTGAGCCGAGGATATGCCCTCAACAGAATCGTATTAAGAATGGGGATATTGTTATGGTTTTACCTTTTGGAAGCAGGGATTTATTTGTATCTGCTTCGACAGAAAAAAAAGCAGACCGGGCTGTGGTGGTTATGCAGTATTACTCTCTTGATTTTTCCTTTGATAAAGATAGGGACCTCCATTGACTTTTGTATGCGGGCTTCCATACCGGGGCTGGTACTGATTTATTTCTGGGTGGTGAAAAAGCTTGAAAATGGTCTCAAAGCAAAGGGAACTTATATATTATGCATTGTGCTTGTACTGGGAGGGATCACGGGCTTGCACGAGATAGCGCGCACAATTGTCTACAGTTCCAGGCCCTACAATATAGAGGCTGTGGCGGAGGAGGCCGTTTTTGTCGAAGGCAATTTTTCGGGAGACGCAACGGGATTATTCTGGGAATATATAGCAAAATGAACATAATTTTCCACGGAAGTAGGAAAAGGGAAGAGGATAATATGAAGGTAGTAATCTTAGCCGGAGGATACGGAACTCGGATCAGTGAAGAGAGCCACTTAAAGCCCAAGCCCATGATTGAGATCGGGGAGAAACCCATACTGTGGCATATTATGAAAGAGTATTCCCACTATGGCTTTTATGAGTTTATCATCTGTTGCGGATATAAACAGCATGTGATAAAAGAGTGGTTTGCGGATTACTATCTTCACAACAGCGATGTGACTTTTGATTTTTCACAGGAAAATAAGATGACGGTTCACAACAACGTCTCGGAGCCCTGGAAAGTTACCCTGGTAGATACGGGGCTCAATACTATGACCGGAGGGCGGATCAAGCGGGTGCGGCGATATGTCGGCAACGAAGCCTTCATGATGACCTATGGGGACGGTGTGGCTGACATCGATATGAATGAACTGCTGGCATTCCACCGGGATCATGGCAAGACAGCGACATTGACGGCAGTATCTCTGGAGCAGCGCTTCGGGGTGCTGGACATCGGGGAGGATGGCACGATTTCCTCTTTCCGTGAAAAGAAACGTAAGGACAGCAACCGCGTCAATGTGGGCTACATGGTGCTGGAACCGGCCATATTTGACTATATAGAAGGTGACTCCACCGTATTTGAAAAGTCGCCTTTGGAGCGGCTTGCCGCAGAGGGACAGATCGCCGCTTACCGCCATGACGGCTATTGGCAGTGCATGGACACAAAGCGGGAGATGGACAAGCTGAATGAACTGTGGGCGTCCGGCCAGGCTCCCTGGAAGGTGTGGCAGGACTAAAGTGAGGCAAGTGTGTTGGAAGGGAATATGCGGAACTCCAAACAGCATATTCCCGGACAACGCACTGATCAAGAAATGGACGCCTGAGCGGCCAGTTCTTGATCACCGGGCAAGTGTGTTGGAAGGGAATATGCGGAACTCCAAACAGCATATTCCCGGACAACGCACTGATCAAGAAATGGACGCCTGAGCGGCCAGTTCTTGATCACCGGGCAAGTGTGTTGGAAGGGAATATGCGGAACTCCAAATAAGAAAGTGATGGGCCAGGAAATGTTTGAAGGCAGAACAGAGGAGCAGGCGAGAGAAGAAATCCTGCAGGCGGTACAGGAATATTATGAGAGATATCATAGGAAGAATGATGACTATACAGAGGGCCAGCGGATTCCCTATGCTTCCCGGATCTATGACGGGGAGGAGATGTGCAATCTGGTGGACAGCGCACTGGAATTTTGGCTCACCGCCGGACGGTACGCGGAGCGGTTCGAAAAGGAGTTAGCGGCCTACCTGGGCATTCGGTTCTGCTCTTTGGTCAATTCCGGTTCCTCGGCCAATCTGCTGGCATTCATGGCCTTGACTTCGCCGCTTCTGGGGGAGCGCCAGGTGCGCAGGGGAGACGAGGTTATTACCGTGGCGGCGGGATTTCCCACCACGGTGACACCCATTATCCAGTATGGGGCGGTGCCGGTGTTTGTGGATGTGACGATTCCGGAGTACAATATAGATCCGGCCATGCTGGAGAAGGCGTATTCCCCGCGAACAAAAGCGGTGATGATTGCCCATACCCTGGGGAATCCCTTTCCCCTCAGACAGGTGAAGGAATTTTGCGACAGACATGGACTATGGCTGATCGAGGACAACTGTGATGCCCTGGGCAGCAGATACAGGATGGAGGACGGGGAGCGGTATACGGGAACCATTGGGGATATCGGCACCTCCAGCTTCTATCCGCCCCACCATATGACTATGGGGGAGGGAGGGGCCGTCTACACGGACAATCCCCTGCTTAACAAGATTATCCGCTCTTTCCGGGACTGGGGCAGAGACTGTATGTGTCCCTCCGGCCGGGACGGCGTGTGCGGCAATCGGTTCAGCGGACAGTATGGGGAATTGCCCCAGGGCTATGACCATAAGTATGTGTATTCCCATTTCGGCTATAATCTGAAAGCCACAGACATGCAGGCGGCCATTGGCTGCGCCCAGCTGAAGAAGCTGCCGGATTTCGTGGCCAGGAGACGGGAAAATTTCGAAATGCTGTACCGGGAGCTGGAGCCGGTATCGGACAGGCTGATATTACCCCGGGCCACGGAGTACGCGGAACCCAGCTGGTTCGGCTTTCTGCTCACCTGCCGGGAGGGCACGGACAGGGAGAAGCTGGTTCCCTATATTGAAAGCAAGGGGATACAGACCCGGATGTTGTTTGCCGGTAATCTGACTAGGCATCCCTGCTTTGACGAGATGCGCAGGACGGGTGAGGGCTATCGGATAGCGGGTACGCTGGAGGTGACGGACCGAATCATGAGAGATTCCTTCTGGGTGGGCGTTTACCCCGGCATGACGAAGGAGAGAATCGTCTATATGGCGAGAGTTATCGTTGAAGGCGTGGGTAAAGGAAAGGGAGAATTATGAAGCAAAGGGTAGCGGATTATATAGCACAGTTGTTGGCGGATCATGGTATACATCATGTTTTTTCTGTCACAGGCGGAGGAGCCATGTACCTCAATGACGGATTGGGCCACCATCCGGCATTGCAGTGTATCTATAATCATCATGAACAGGCATGCGCCATGGCGGCGGAAAGCTATGCCCGGATCCATAATCAAATGGCGGCAGTCTGTGTGACTACTGGCCCCGGAGGCACCAATGCCATCACAGGTGTGCTTGGGGGCTGGCTGGACTCTATTCCTATGCTGATTCTGTCGGGGCAGGTACGTTATGACACCACTGCCAGAAGCACGGGTCTGAATATACGGGCCATGGGGGATCAGGAGTTCGATATTACCCGGGCGGTGGGGTGTATGACCAAGTACGCGGAGATGGTGACGGATCCCGCAAGAATCCGCTATTGTCTGGAAAAGGCTATTCATTTGGCGCAGGCAGGCAGGCCGGGGCCCTGCTGGCTGGACATTCCGCTGAATATACAGGGAGCCTATATAGAGACGGAGGCCATGACGGGCTACGATCCCGGGGAGGATACAGAGAAGGTTCCCAAAGTGACGGAGGAACAGGTGCAGTTTATACTGAAGAAGCTGAGGGAGTCTCGGCGTCCGGTGCTGAACGCGGGCAACGGCATACGCATTGCGGGAGCGGCGGAGGTGTTCCGACGGGTGGCGGAGAAGCTGAATATTCCCGTGGTGACAGGCTGGAACAGCATCGATCTCATGGAAGACGCGCATCCTTTGTATGTGGGAAGGGCCGGGATCATGGGGGATCGCCCCGGTAACTGGGCGGTGCAAAACAGCGATCTGCTGCTGTCCATAGGCAGCAGGCTGAGTATTCGTCAGGTAGGATATAATTATCAGTCCTGGGCCAGAGAAGCTTATACCATTGTGGAGGACGTGGACCGAGAAGAGTTAAAGAAGCCGGATATTCATGTGGACTATCCCGTATGGGCGGACGCTCGTGACTTACTGGAGGCGCTTGACAGGGCGCTTCCCCAGGGGGGGCTGCCGGCTTTTGAGGAATGGAATGCCAGGTGCCGGGACTGGAAAAAAGAATTTCCGGTGGTGCGAAAAGAGCATTATGATCAGTCAGAACCTGCCAATGTCTATGCCTTTATCCATAAGCTGAGCAGCAGTCTGGCGGAGGGGGACATCACGGTGGTGGGCAACGGCTCCGCCTGTGTGGTGGGAAGCCATGCCTATGTGATAAAGAGGCACCAGAGATTTATCATCAACTCTGCCGTGGCGTCTATGGGATACGATCTGCCTGCTGCCATAGGAGCCTGGGCGGCTTCAGAGGGGCATGAGATCATCTGTATCAGCGGCGACGGGAGCATACAGATGAATTTACAGGAACTGCAGACAATCATCCATCATCGTATGCCCATCAAGCTGTTTGTCATCAACAATGGGGGCTACCATTCCATCCGGCAGACGCAGATGAACTTCTTTGGGGAGCCGTTGGTGGGAATCGGAGCGGACAGCGGGGATCTGAGTTTTCCCGATATGGAGAAGCTGGCAGGGGCTTACGGATATCCCTATGTGCGGATCAGTAGCAACGCCCAGCTTTGCAGGATACAGGATGTGCTGGGAACAAAGGGCCCTGTGATCTGCGAGGTTATGGTGGATGCCAGACAGAAGTTTGAACCCAAGGCGGCCAGCAGACGTATGGAAGACGGAACCATGGTGTCTGCGCCGCTGGAAGACCTGGCTCCCTTCCTGCCCAGAGAGGTATTGGAGCAGCAAATGTACATACCGCTGACAGACGGATAAGCGGGAGAGGTATGGATCATGGAACCGACATTTTTCAAGGGAAAGAAAATACTGGTGACCGGGCACACGGGGTTTAAGGGCAGCTGGATCTGTGAACTGCTGCTGCATTTGGGCGCGGAGGTCACAGGATACAGCCTGGAGCCGCCCACCACTCCCTCGCTGTATCAGATCTGCGGTCTGGACCGGAGGCTGCATTCTGTCTATGGGGATATACGGGATCTGGAAAAGCTGCGGAGTGTGATGAGGCAGACAGAGCCGGAGCTGGTTCTGCATATGGCGGCGCAGCCCATTGTGCGGGAGAGTTATCGGAATCCCGTGTATACGTATGACGTCAATGTGATGGGCACTGTGCATATTCTGGAATGTGTGCGGGAGAGCGAAAGCGTCAGGTCATTCCTGAATGTGACGACGGATAAAGTGTATCGGAATCGGGAATGGGAATGGGGCTACAGGGAGAATGAGGAACTCAACGGGTTTGATCCCTACTCTAACTCCAAATCCTGCTCGGAACTGATCACTTGTGCTTATCGGAATTCTTTTTTTTCAGAAGGGGATGGGCAGTCTGCGATTTCCACTGCCAGAGCCGGAAATGTCATCGGCGGAGGGGATTTTGCGGCGGATCGCATTATCCCTGACTGCTACAGAGCGGCGGCGGGCCATGAGACAATAGAACTGAGGAACCCAGAGTCGATTCGGCCCTATCAGCACGTACTTGAGCCGCTTATGGTCTACCTGATGATATTGCGGCGGCAATATGAGAAGCCTGAGTTGGCTGGCTGCTATAATGTGGGACCGGACGAGGGAGACTGCTGGTGTACCAGGCAGGTGACGGAATGTTTTGCCCGCTGCTGGCAGGAGCAGACAGGAGAGGCTCTGGCATGGCGGGCGGCGCATACCGCGGGCCCCCATGAGGCAAACTATCTGAAGCTGGACTGTTCTAAATTAAAGAATACATTTGGATGGCAGCCCAGATGGAAAGTGGAGACTGCCGTTTTACGCACGGCACAGTGGTACGCGGCCTACCAGAGAGGCGATGATATGCAGGCGTACACGCTGGCGCAGATATGTGATTTTCTTGGACAGGACGGAAATGAATTAAAAACGGAGTAGCGGCTATGGGCGGAAGAACAGTGATTACCGGCGCGTCCGGAATGATCGGGGCGGCGCTGGCGCGGCAGTGCGCGGCGGCGGGTGAAGAGGTGCTGGCGATATGCCACAGAGGTTCGGTGAAGAATAAGATCTTGCGGGAGATGCCTGGCGTGGAGGTACTGGAGACAGATTTAGGCGGGTATGCTGGATTGGTTAAGGAACAGTGGAAAAAAAGCTATGACACTTTCTATCATCTGGCCTGGGCCGGCACGGTCGGACAGGCCAGAAATGATATGGAACTACAGGTTCACAATATCCGCTGTACGCTGGATGCGGTAGAACTGGCAGACAGGATGGGATGTCATACCTTTGTTGGCACAGGATCCCAGGCGGAGTACGGCAGGCATAAGGAGCCGCTGAGGCCGGAAACACCTGCTTTCCCGGAGACAGGTTATGGCATGGCCAAGCTGTGCGCGGGGCAGATGAGCCGCTATAACTGTGAGCAAAAGGGAATGAGGCATATCTGGGCCAGAGTGCTCAGTGTGTACGGGCCCCATGGCGGGCAGGATATGGTGACTGTGGCGCTGCGAAAGCTCATGCGGGGTGAACATGTAAGTTTTACCGCAGGTGAACAAATCTGGGATTATCTTTACAGCGGGGATGCCGCGTATGCGCTATGGCTGATGGCAAAGAAGGGCATAGCGGGAAAGTGTTATGTGCTGGGCGGGGGAAAACCACGCCCTTTGAAGGAATATCTGGATATTTTATACGAAGCGGTATGTGAGGAAATGACCGGCGGAGAACGGGAAGCGGGAACTGTGGGTATAGGAGAACTGCCTTACGGGGAAGAACAATTGATGTACTTGGCCGGAGACATAACAGAGCTTTGTCAGGATACGGGATTTGCTCCCCGGACTTCCTTTGAGGAGGGCGTAAAGCAGATTATCGGTATTTATGCGTCCTGCTTACAGGCATACAGGGAGATTTCGGAGGATAATTTATGAAACAGCGCAAATTTTCGCCGTTATGCGTATTTGTTATATTGACGGTATGCTCTATTGTTTTCTCGGTTTTTATGCTTATAAAAACAAGCGGAACCTGTTTGAATTTTATTGTATCAGGAGGGGGAAACGATAGGTATATGGATTTCTTTAACCACATTACGTATGTGAGGGTTCCCGGGAACGTGTATTTTTCGAGTCAGCATGCATGTTTCCCCCCGCTTATATATTTTATGTATCTATTGTTTAGCAGGATGCTTCCGCAAGACGCCACGATCATGTATAACGCTGACAGAACGTCATCCTATGCCCTGCTTTTGTATGTGGTATATTGTGTGATTTTGGCAATTTTTCTGTTCTATAGCCTTCACAAGCTTGCCAGGGGAAAAAGTATCGAGTGGTCTCTGGGAATGACGCTGCTGATTATGTTTTCCAATGCTTTTATATTTGGTATTTTGGAGCGGGGAAACTCTGCGCTGATCGTGGTTATTCTTTTAATGCTGGCTCTGAATTTACGAGAAAAAGATGACAGAATATCAAGGGAGGCAGCCTTGGTATTGATAGCCGTTTCGGCAGGGATAAAAATCTATCCGGCAGTATTTGGACTGCTTTATCTGACCGAAAAACGTTGGAAAGAGGCTAAAAGGTTAATTGTGTATGGGATTCTTTTTTTCTTTGTGCCCTTTGCCTTTTTTGGAGGAAGACAGGGTATGATACAGTTTGTTAGGAATCAGATGACAGTGCAGGCTAACCAGAGCGGCATAGGAAGCGTCGGCGCATTCTGGAATTTGCTTACCGGGAAACAGAGCGGTACAATAGCGGCAGCAGGTTACCTGGTATTGGCTGTGGCCGGCTGCGCACTGGCACAGGATTTGTGGAAAAAAGTATTTTTGCTTTCAAGCATTATGGTAGTTGCACCTCTCTGGAGCGGACGATATACAACAATTTATATGATAATTCCACTGATTCTTTTTTTTAGAGAAAGCCGTCAGGAAAGAATTAATTACTCAAACTTCCCACACCTAAAGCGGGACTCTCACTTTGAAAAATCAATACTTAA